>OMEW01000007.1_pt1 | contig 212114 bp, 173 predicted proteins | sample 1645471 | NCBI WGS metagenome assembly OMEW01 (sample SAMEA103958126, study PRJEB25191) | human gut metagenome | reverse complement strand
GCATCCCAACGGTGCTTTATGCGAAGCTCCTGCACTGCGTCACAGGCAAGCTTCTGGATGTGGAAGCGGTCTATGACGCGGTCGGCTTTGGGAAATGCCGTACGAACAATTTTCCGCATGGAATCGGACAAATCAAGGGTGATTTCTTCGACTGCAAGGCGTTTTTCCTCGTCAATCCGCCGCAGTGCATCAATCACATCCTCCGACTTCGTGCCCGCCACGACGGCGATCAGGGATTTCTCTCTGGTACGTGCGTCCCGGTTGGTCACAAACGTATACAGTTCCCCGTTGGACAGTGAGGATTCATCAATGGCGATTCTCGTACCGATGTTGTCCGGAAACAGCAGCCACTTGTCCGCATGTTCCAGCTGATCCCAGTCGCGGAAGCCGCTCAGGACCTCCTTGTATTGTTTTTCAAACGTATGCCCATCGATATGGTAGAACTCCTCAAGCGTACGGCAGGTCACTGGGGACGTCTCCATACGTCTCTTTTAAAAAAGCTCCAAATTCTTTGGAGTAACGCGTGCCTTTGGCTACAATGTCGAGGTCTATCGGAATGCTGAAACTTTTACCCGTGCGCAAGTCCTTCCAACGCCGACGTCTGATCTTGAGAATCACCTTATGGTCTCGTATGGGAAAATCTGTAACGTTTGCAACTTCCATAAAGCCTTTGGATTCAAAATGGGCATCATTGCTCAACGCTTTGTTCATCCTCTCGTCAAGGCTGATGTGAATTTCCGTAGTTGTTTGTGCAATTCCCGTTATCGAGAAGTAATTTAAAATCTCGGTTGGCAGCACCACTTGTGCCAGTGCCTGTAAGTAATCGTTTTCCATACCGCAAAGTTCGGCATAACATTTGGATGCCTAAAATTTATCCCCACTAAATTTCTACTGACCCGAAGTAACCACTATCGACATCCCAAATTATCGCGATGGTGTATACTCAGGCGACAATCTGACATTTACAGTAGATGGAGAACCCCGCACGGTAAATTCTGTTACGATTAGCTCTCGCCAAGTTGGCAATGACACCCTTTACTCGGACAATCTAAAGAAACACTACTTAAATCCGATTTATGCCACCAACATTATAATCAAAGGTTTTCCAGGTAAGAAAGACCGCATCACCATACCCGCAATTTCCAGTGTAGATAAATTGAGAGGATGTATTAATATATATCCCGAGTATTATGATTGCTTTGGAAAGTTTACTGGCAGTATTCTTGACCGTCACGAATTTCAAGGGTTAGAACTCCAACTGATTTCTCGATGAATTTAAAGACATTACTAATAATGGCAGGGGTAACATTTTCTCCCGCCATTTTGCTTGGACAGAATGCCTCTGCGCAAAGCGACACTCTCAAGACGGTAAACCGGCTGAAGGAGGTCGTGGTGAGAGGCTATGGCGCCGAGCGAAATCTTAAAGCCCCGGAAATGGGCAGAGTGAGCCTAAGCAGCAATATGATCGCCAACCTGCCAGTGATGTTTGGCGAGCCGGATATCGTCAAAGCCATACAGACTCTTCCTGGCGTATCGCAAGGAATGGAGGGCTTCACTGGGCTATACGTCAGAGGCGGCGACAACGACCAGAATCTCTTTCTGTATCAAGGACTACCGCTCTACCACGTAAGCCACCTCGGAGGCATATTCTCGTCGTTCAACGTTGAGACGGTAGACCGCGTTGACTTCTACAAAGCATCGTTTCCAGCAAGATATGGCGGCAGGATATCGTCAATCACCGACATTGCAATGCGCGAGCCTGACTTCAACAAGTTTGGCGGGAAAGTGTCGGTCGGGCTTCTCAACGCCAACGTCTACGTGACAGGGCCTATCATCAAAGGACGCACGGCATTTTCAGCCGGCCTGCGCCGCTCGTGGATCGACTTGCTGTCGGCACCTACACTTGCCATCGTAAACGCCATCACCAAAAAGAATGGCAAAAAGCATATACTTGGATACAGTTTCACTGACATGAACTTGAGGCTCGACCATAAAATCAATCGTGACATGTCGCTCCAGATTGTGGGATATTATGGCTACGACCGCCTTAAATTAGGACTTCGCGAATTTGATGCCAAAAGCTACGGCTCTACGACAGAATCGGATACGCACTTCTTCGACGAGAACTCAAACCGTTTGGCTTGGGGAAATTGGGGCGTGATTGGCAACTACGATTATAGACTGAATCGCGGTATTCTCCGTGCCGCGGTCTACTATTCAAAATATTCCTCCAATTATCGGCAAGAACGGGAATATCAAACCGACACGAGCGACCCATCAACCTACGAATACAGCAAAAGCCATACGTCAAATTCGATAGCCGACATCGGTGCGAAGGTGAGCTATATGGCCGACTTCAGCAAGGTCTACACGCTGCGTGCCGGAGTCGACTACGCAAACCACAACTACCTGCCGGAGGGGCTTGTAAACAGTTTTCTCACCGACGGCATCGAAACTGTCGAGAACAACAACAGCCCCCACGTCACGTCGAACGAGGTTGCAGCCTACGTCGACAACACTCTTAACTTCAACGACAAAGTTGCCTTCAGCGTAGGCGTCAGAGGCGTGGTCAACAGAGTGCAGGGCACTACGTTTGCCGACATTGAACCGCGCGCGTCGCTGAAAGTCGCTTTGGGCGACAACTTCAGCGTCAAGGCCGGGTATGCAAGAATCCATCAGTACGTACAGCAAGTATCAACCAACTACATCGACCTGCCAACCGACCTTTGGCAACCTGTTTCCGCCAGATTCAAGCCTCTGCAAAGCGACCTATATTCAATTGGCGTTTATGGCAATCTGCCATGGAGTATGTACTTCTCTGTAGAAGGATGGTATAAGGATATGGATAACCTGTTGGAGTACCGCGAGGGCGTCTCCGTGCTCAATCCCGACCTCGCATGGGAGGACAAACTCACATCGGGCAAAGGATGGTCCTACGGTATGGACCTGAGCGTCACTCGCGAAGTAGGCAAAATCACGGGAACGGTCGGCTACGGCTTGCTGTGGAACTGGCGCAAATTTGACGACCTCAACCAGGGAGTGAAATTCCCGGCTAAATTCGACAACCGCCATAAAATCAACATCAACGCATCCTACAAGCTCAACGAAAAGATAGAGTTCAACGCCGGATGGACATTCACCACCGGCAACCGCATGACCCTCTCGACCTACAACTACGACGTGCCGGGCACAATGTTTCCCGACGCACCGTCGCCTGGACCTCCAGGGTGGGGAGACGACGACGAAGTGGAAGGCGTGGATTTATACTCGTCACGCAACAACGTACGCCTACCCGCAAACCATAGACTCGATCTCGGAATGACGATACACGTCCGCCACAAGAACGGGCATGCCGGGATGTGGAACATTAGCATTTACAATGCTTACTGCCATATGAACGCCATCACGATAAAGAAGGATAACATCAACGATGTGTTCTTCAATCCTGATAAAGAGAATTGGCACCGGACATTCAAAACGCTGAGTCTCATCCCTATTATTCCTTCTTTTTCTTACACTTATTATTTCTAAGCTTATGCATCTCCGAAAATACATTCTGGCAACGCTCCTAATCTTTGTCCTCGCCTCATGCTATCGGGAGCAGGATCTCGACCGATACAGAAACGACGAGTTGTCGAACATGCTAACGCTCAACTCGTTGGTCAGCGCGGATTCGACAGTGCAGGTGGCAGCCACAAAGCCCTACTTCTTCTCCGACGTGCATAAAGGCCGCACGTTCGTGACCGACCTCGACATTGCCGTAAGCATAAACGGCGAGGAAAAAGAGCATATGACGTATGACGCAAACCGACACCTCTACGTCTCCAACACGAAAGTGCTTCCCGGTGAGAGCGTCACCGTCAGCACCAGCTACCGCGACAAGACAGTCAAGGCAACCGACGTGATGCCGGAGCCTGTCGTCATCGAAGGAATCACCGTAAGCCGACAAGGTCCGATGCAAATCTACACCGACGCCGACTGCGTGGTCTACTACAATCTGACGTTCACCGACAAGCCCGGCGACAGCTACTACTTCCTGCAATGGGACAACGCCGATGGCCTCCGAGGCTTCTCGATGGGCGAACGCAACTTCACGCACGAATACGTATTCCAACAGCTTGCCAACCAGATTCATTCTACGTTGCCTGGTTGGAAGCCATATTCGCCCTACGGCCTGCCATTCTCCGACAAGGGTTTCGACGGACAAAAGCGCACCATCGAAGTGAGAGAGATTATACAACTGTCGCCAGGCACTTGGCGGCAAAAACGGATGGCGCGCAAGTTCTGGCTGTATGCAATCTCGAAGCCATACTACGACTATCTTGTCAGCTCTATAATAAACCGCACCGACAACAAAGGCATACAAGGCGGACTCATTGACCTCGGATTGGCAGACCCTGTCAAAATATTCAGCAACGTCGACGGCGGAGTTGGCATCGTCGGATGCTACACTTCCGACAGCCAAACCATCGACGTGATTAAAGAGATTGGCCCGTTTCCGAAGTATTGAGTCTGCCGGATTTTGACTCCGCTACGAAGAAACCCAACGATTTGAATGTTATATTCAATTTTTTAGTATTTTTTTGATTGGCAGAGGCGTTAAGTTTGGAAAAAACACTACATTTGTGACGTGAAAACAACATAATTTGCTGTTAGCAAAACAAACCTAAATAAAAATGTTAGAAAAGACAAACGTTAAGACCTTGGAGAATGTAGTTGTTCGCTTTTCAGGCGACTCTGGCGATGGCATGCAGCTCGCCGGCAACATTTTCTCTAACGTGTCGGCGGGCGTGGGCGACCAAATCTCCACTTTCCCCGACTATCCTGCTGAAATCCGCGCTCCGCAAGGCACTCTGAGCGGTGTCTCTGGATTTCAAGTGCACATTGGCAAGGGCGTGCATACGCCGGGCGACCTCGCCGACGTCCTGGTGGCTATGAACCCTGCGGCGCTGAAACGCCATGCCTGCTTCCTGAAAAAAGGAGGTGTCGCAATCGTCGACATCGACTCATTCAAGGAGTCTGACCTCAAAAAAGCGCTCTACGAAACCAACGATCCTTTCCACGAAATCGGAATCGACAACACTGCACAAATCGTTGAAGTGCCGGTGACTTCGATGGTGAAAAACGCGCTCGCCGACTCTGGTCTCGACCTGAAGTCAATGCTGCGATGCCGCAACATCTTCGCGCTCGGATTGGTTTGCTGGCTGTTCGACCGCCCGCTTGAATCCGCTTTGCACCTCCTGAAAAACAAATTCGCAAAAAAGCCTGCTGTTTACGAGGCTAACGCTAAAGTGCTCAACGCTGGATACGACTATGGACACAATATCCATGCTTCTGTTTCAACATACCGTATCGAAACCGGCGACACTCGTCCTGGAACATACACCGATGTAAACGGAAACACGGCCACTGCTTGGGGACTTATATACGCTTCTGAAAAATCGGGACGACCATTGTATCTCGGAAGCTACCCTATCACTCCTGCCACCGACATCCTTCACGAACTTGCAAAACGCAAGGACCTCGGGGTGAAGGCTTGCCAGATGGAGGACGAGATTGCAGGCGTCTGCTCTGCTATCGGCGCGGCTTTTGCCGGCGATTTGGCGGTGACGACAACATCAGGACCTGGTTTGGCGCTGAAGAGCGAGGGTATAGGTCTGGCTGTGATGGCTGAACTTCCGCTTGTAATCGTCGACGTGCAGCGTGGTGGCCCGTCTACGGGTCTGCCTACAAAAACCGAACAGACCGACCTTCGTCAGGCTATCTACGGCCGCAACGGTGAATGCCCTATCGTGGTTTTGGCTGCCGCTTCTCCTGTCGACTGCTTCCACATGGCTTTCGAAGCCGCAAGAATTGCAATCGAGCACATGACGCCGGTTGTGCTTCTATCCGACGCTTTCATCGGAAACGGTTCGTCGGCGTTCAGACTGCCGGAAGAGGGTGAATACCCTGAAATAAAACCGCGTTTCGTGCCGGAAGGCAAATCCGACTGGCATCCTTACGACCGCGACGAGAATACCAAAGCGCGCTACTGGGCTATTCCGGGAACTCCTGGTCTGACTCACCGCCTCGGAGGATTGGAGAAGGATTCCAAAACTGGTGCCATCTCTACCGACCCGGTAAACCACGAGAAAATGGTACTCCTGCGACAGGAGAAAGTAGACCGCGTGGCTTTCGACATCCCTGACGTAGAGCCTTACGGCGATGCTGACGCTGATACGCTTGTCATCGGATGGGGCGGCACGTTCGGTCATATCCATGAGGCTGTCGACGATCTGAGGGCTGCCGGCAAAAAAGTGGCTATGGCTCATTTCCGCTACATCAACCCGCTGCCTAAAAACACCGGAGAGGTGCTCGCCAGATACAAACACGTTGTCGTTGCCGAACTCAACCTCGGACAGTTTGCCGACTTCCTGCAGGCAAAATTCCCGAACGTTCTGATCAGACGCATCAACAAGGTGCAGGGACAACCGTTCCTTGTGCAGGAGCTTGTCGATGGTGTAACTAAAATTATGGAGGAATAAGAATCATGGAAGAAAAGAAATATCAAGCCTCTGATTTCAAGAGCGACCAATACGTGCGCTGGTGTCCCGGTTGCGGCGACCACGCCATCCTGAACGTGCTGCACAAAGCAATGGCGGAACTCGGCGTTGCTCCTGAAAAAACTGCCGTGATTTCTGGTATCGGCTGCAGCTCGCGTCTGCCTTACTATATGAACACTTACGGTTTCCACACCATCCACGGACGTGCGGCGGCTATCGCCACTGGTTTCAAAGTGGCACGCCCCGACATGACCGTTTGGCAAATCTCCGGCGACGGCGACGGACTTGCTATCGGCGGAAACCACTTCATCCACGCTGTCAGACGAAACGTAAATATGAATATGATTCTGCTCAACAACCGTATCTACGGTTTGACAAAGGGTCAGTATTCGCCTACGTCTGAACGAGGATTCGTATCTAAGTCTTCGCCTTACGGCACTACGGAGGATCCGTTCATCCCGGCTGAACTCGTGTTTGGAGCGAGAGGCACTTTCTTCGGCAGAAGCCTCGATGTTGAACTGAAAACGTCGCAAGAGGTCTTGGTTGCAGCCGCACGCCATCGCGGCGCGTCGGTTGTTGAAATGCTCCAAAACTGCGTAATCTTCAATCAAGGCATCTACAGCTTTGTCAGCGACCGCGAATTGCGCCCTGACCACACCATCCACTTGCGCCACGGCGAGAAAATGCTCTTCGGCAAGGAGATGAACAAGGGGTTGGTTCAAGACGGATTCCTTTTGAAGGCGGTGACAATCGGTGAGGACGGATACACTATCGACGACGTGCTTACTCACGATGCTCACTGCCAGTCCAACTTCCTCCATCAGCAGCTTGCTATGATGGACGGAAAGTCGTTGCCTTTGGCAATCGGCGTTATACGCGACGTCGAAGCACCGGTCTATGAGGAAGAGGTCGACAAACAGACTCACAATGTCGAGGAGCGCAAACATTTCGGTTCGCTGCGCGACATGATTATGGCTGGTGAAACTTGGGAAGTGAAATAAAACAGACCTCATATCAATAAGAACAGGCGTGCTTCTAAACCACGCCTGTTTTTTTATCCCCCTTCGTCGCGGAGCGACGAAACTCTGCAGTAACCCGGTACGCGGAGTGCATCGCAGCGTGCCGGAGGTACGCCACTTCCCCGAAAAACTACGCTTTATTCAGCTAAATGTGGCTTTTTTTGACAGATTTAGCTGATTATACGGCAGTTTTGCTGGCCGACAACAGCGATATTCCCTTCGCCGCGGAGCGGTAAGCCGTTTTGTATCAGCAGATTTACGCCAGCGGCGCATTACTCAATAGTAACCCCATTCGCACGACGCGTCAGCGGAGGGCGCATGGGGACAGACGCTCGTCGCTGCTCTCGCGCTTCGAAGATGCGCTACTAATCCACACCAACGCATTCCGTCGCGGAGCGACGACACTCTGCAGTAACCCGGTACGCAGAGCGCAGCGCAGCGTGCCGGGGTCTCTGCCAGCATCCGCCATCAGCGTGCCGGAGGTACGCTACTCCCCCGAAAACTACGCTTTATTCAGCTAAATGTGGCTTTTTTTGACAGATTTAGCTGATTATACGGCAGTTTTGCTGGCCGACATAGCGACATTCCCTTCGTCGCGCAGCGCAGCGTGCCGGAGGTACGCCACTTCAACATCTCAAAAAAAGACAGGCGCATTTACGAAACGCGCCTGTCTTCTTATCTATATGTGTTTCTCTACAACACTTCCTCAACCGGTGTGTAAGGCAAGCCCCATGCGTCGGCAACGCCCTTATACACCACCTTGCCGTCAACAATGTTCAAGCCCTCAAGAAGGTCGTGATTTTCCTTGCATGCCTGTTTCCAGCCCTTGTCGGCAAGTTTCAGCGCATAAGGAATTGTGGCGTTGGTGAGCGCGAACGTCGATGTACGTGCCACGGCTCCAGGGATATTTGCCACAGCATAGTGAACTATGCCGTCAATCTCATACACTGGATCCTGATGGGTGGTCGGATGCGAGGTCTCGAAGCAGCCGCCCTGGTCGATAGCCACGTCTACAAGCACTGTGCCTTTCTTCATCAGCTTCAGCATATCGCGGGTGACGAGTTTAGGCGCTTTGGCGCCTGGGATAAGCACTGACCCGATAACAAGATCAGCGTCGGCAAGCTCCTGACGGATATTGTATTCATTGCTCATTAGCGTCTTGATGTTCTTGGGCATAACATCCGCAAGATACGTGAGGCGAGGTATCGAGATGTCGCAGATTGTAACATCGGCGCCTGTGCCGGCGGCGGTCATTGCGGCAGCTGTGCCGACAACGCCTCCTCCTATCACAAACACTTTCGCCGGCTTTACGCCTGGAACGCCGCCGAGAAGCACGCCTTTGCCTCCGTGCGGACGCTCAAGAAAATACATTCCTTCTTGTACCGACATTCGTCCTGCCACCTCCGACATCGGTATCAGCAAAGGCAACGAGTTGTCGGACATACGGACGGTTTCGTAAGCAAGGCAGACGGCGCCGCTCTCTACCATTGCTTTGGTCAGTGGCTCGCTGCTGGCAAAGTGTAGATACGTGAACAGCAACTGTCCCTTGCGCACCAATTTGTACTCAGGTTCTATTGGTTCCTTTACTTTGATTATCATCTCCGCCTTGGCGTAGACATCCTCTATCGTTGGACTCATCACCGCGCCTACGGCTTCGTAGTCGGCATCGCTGAATCCGCTGCCTTCGCCTGCCGTTTTCTGCACATACACTGTATGACCGTGCTTAACCAACTCATGAACACCTGCCGGGGTCATCGACACGCGGCTTTCGTTGTTCTTAATTTCTTTAGGAATTCCAATAATCATAGTCTTGTATTTTTTATTAAGATTAGGGTTTTATAGGAAAACTGCGGCGCCGTAGGAGAGCCACATTATCACGAGAAGCACGTAGGTGACTTCTCTTCTATACTGATAGCATTTATATGCAAGGTATCCGCACAGCACTATATAAATCGGAAAGGCGGTGGCAAGAAAGGCGGTCTGACCTCCTTGTTGAAGACCATAACGCGACATATACACCGGCCAAAGCAATACCGGCAGGATGCTGGCTATCACAATTATGACAACCCACAGAGGCGGTCTCTGTGTTTCCTGGTTTGGGTTATTGTCGCTGTGTTTTTTCATTTCCTTGTTTTTTACACAGATTGAATTATGATTCTTTGTTAGATACACGCAAAGATAAATTGTTTCATTTTTTTTCAACTATTTTTCTTCATTTTTTTTACGCCGACACGCAATTTTTTTTATTCACGACCCCAAAATATGTTTTACGACATATTTATATTGCAGATTCTTGTTCCTGAAGGCAACGTGCCTTGAAGCCCGAACCTGACGGTGCGGCTGCGTGGCATGGCTACGCGCTGTCTGACAACGGCTCTGACGGCGCCGCGCAACCGCTGGCTTGACACCATCTCGCCGTGGCAGCTGTAGCCGTTTTCGGCATAGACGGTGAGCCTTACGTCGGCGTCAGACGCGTCTACATGCCACTGTGCCAGACGCAGACGGAACGGCAATTCTGTCTGGTCGGTGCGCAGGTCGACGGCTTGCGTGCTTTTCTCTTCTATGTCGGGATCATACACGTTGTCGCTGTCGCTCAGGAGTCCGGAGGCGTGGCTTTGGTAGCGTGACGTGCGATGGGTGAAGGTGTTGTCGGGGGCTACTGCCATTGTCTTGCCGCCGCCATACACGAGCAACTCGCCGTGGCTGGCGGAATAGACAAGACCTTCTGCCGACGGGACTGTGACGCCGGTCGACGTGACGCGCGTGCCTTCATAGCGGCAGAGCTGCCCGTTGCTGTCGATAAATGCCAATCCGTTTTCTGTGACGGCGGCAAGACGCGACGAGGCTACAATCCGTTGGGAGATTCGGGTGGAGGCGGTGCAACGTCCGGAGGTGTCAAACGACAGCAGGCGGATGCCGTCGGCGCTGAGAAGACACACTGGCGATCTGCCGATAATCCACGTCGCGCCGTAGCGCAGCGTGGGCATCACGCCGTGCACTCCTGCATTGTCGGCGCGAGTGCATTCCGTCCATTGCAGTGGGTTGCCGGTGCTGTGGAGCAGTGTGGTTGGCTGGGCGACGGAGCGGGCGGTGGTCGGCGGAACTGATGAGGAGGTGTCGGGCTGGATGGCGAAGCCGCCCGGACGCGTGGCGTAGGCATAGTTGCCGATGGCCGACGGCGTGAGGGGAATGGTTCGGCTGTAGCGTTGTCCGCCTGCCACGACAATCAGTGTCAGCCGGCGGGCTCGGCTGTCGGGATAGGACACAAGGTTGGTGGTCTGAAGGCTGTATTGTTCCAACAGGGCTGAACGGGTGATGGTTGCATTTCCGGCTTCGGTGGCGATGTCGACACTGACATAGGTGCTTGCCACTCCGTTTTTGAGTGTTGTGGCGTCGACCACGGAAAGGAAGTGGGGTGCGGCGGGCAAATGGCGCACAAGGTTGCCGGCAAACAGGCTGGTGCCTACGGTGTCGAGAGTGTTTGCCGTGAATCTGGATGGTGTCGGCTGCCAGGCTACGGCTGTCGATTGGCGGATCACTGCCACTGCCACCTTGCCGCCGCCTATATCTGTGAGGTTGCTGCCTACCACTGTGCCTTCCTGTAGTGCTTTCGTGTCGGTGATAGATGCCACAAGACGCATTTCCTGTGCCTCGGCTGATTGGCGGAGCTGTGCGGAGGTGTCGTTCTCTGCCCGCATTCGCAGATGGTAGGTTTTCTGACCGGTCTGACTCTGCTCGCAGCGGAAGCGCATTGTGGAGAAGTCGGAGGTCTCTTCGGTGGCATAGATTTCAACGGCTTTGACAAACGGCTGCCAGTGTCCGAGTCCCGACGAGACAAGGTGCAGCGTGGGCTGCCACATCGTTGCGCTGAGGGTGGTGCCGTCTATGGTGCTGACGGTGCCGGGCGTTGCATCGGCAAGGGTTTCGGGCTGCCACGCATGGCCTACGCATGCTGCTGCGCCGCTCCAGAGCAGACTGTCGTCCCACAAGCGCAATGCCACGCGAAGCACGACTGGCTGCAGGCAGCAGCCTCCCGCCGAAGCGACGGTCTGCAACTCGCTTATGGCTGACCGAAACGCGCGCTCCACGCCACTGCGGTCGGATGCTGCCAACGTGCCTTTCCATTGCGGATACGACCCCTTGAGGGTGATGCCTGCTATGTCGGTGCTTATCGTTGCCGACATGATGGTGCCGAACGCAAATTCCGGCATCTCTACCATACCGCCGAGGCAGTCGTAGCCCGATCCGTTGAAATGCAGATAGCGGAGTCCGGCGGATGTGGACATCACTACAAACTCTCCGCTGACGGCAAATCCTGTCACGCTGCCGCCGTCGGCAAACAGGGTGCGCTGAACGGCGGTAAACGTTCCGTCCTGCCTGTAGCCTGACATTATTACATCTTTTCCGTTGCGCTGCATGAAGTAGTATGTGCGGCTGCCGCGACGGTCGGCGCCGAGAAAACGGTCGTCGGTGGTTTTCGGGCACACGGCAGCGGGGGTGCCGGTCACTTCCATCCAGTCTCCGCGGCGGCGCACGTTGACGGCCTCTGACCGGTTGCCATCAATTGGTGTCAATGGCTTGAATTCAATCTTTTTTGTGTTTTTCATTGCTTTTGTGTTTTTCCGCAAAAATAAAACGCAGCGTGTCTGGATTCCCGTAAAAAGGGGAAAAGACACCTGCGTTGGTTCTTTTTTTCCGGAAATTCTTCTGTGGGACTATCCTTTTCTGCCGAAGTCGGCTGGTATCTCGCCCCACTGCTTGGTTTCCCACTTGATGATGGGATTCGTATAAGTGTTGGTGGCAAGCCACTTCTCGGCGCGCGCCACGAGCCCGAGCAGCTCGGCGTTGCGGGATGTGGGGGCGAGCGTGGTGCGGCATTTGCCGTCGCGCACCCATTTCTGGGCTATCTTGCTGTCGCTGTAGATGGGGATGTTGCTGCCTTTTTGCTTCAACAACGCCAGTCCGTGGACAATGGCGAGAAACTCTCCGATATTGTTGGTGCCGTCGTGATAGGGCCCCACTTTGAATACTTCCTGTCCGGTCTGGACATAAACGCCGCGATACTCCATTATCCCTGGATTGCCCATACAGCCAGCATCTACGGCAAGACTGTTGAGTATCACATTGGGGGGATAGACCGATAGCGACGCTTTTTTGGTGCGGGGTGCTACAACCTCGGGGGTGTCCTCCTGAAGGTGGCGGGCTATCTGGCGCAACGCCATCGATGCCGATGCGTCGCTCTCTCGCATCGACATTACGGCTTCTTCCTTGGAATAAAACGATTTGTAGCGGGCGCCGGGGTAGCCTTCTACCTCGGCTCGACATTCATCCCATGTCTCATAAAGTCCCGGCTGACGCCCAACGTACACAACGTATATCTTGCTTTTTGCCATAATGTGTCTGCTTATTTTTGCAAAGGTAATGATTTTTCCTATTTCTTCCTGCTGCGGGGATGGCAGTTTGCCACTTCCTGCCGAAGGAACGAGCGGTCGATATGCACGTAGATTTCGGTGGTGGTGATGCTCTCATGTCCGAGCATTTCCTGTATGGCGCGCAGATTGGCGCCGCCCTCGAGAAGATGCGTGGCAAAGGAATGACGGAGGGTGTGCGGACTGATGTTTTTCTTTATGCCGCACTCGCCGCAGAGTTTCTTTACGATGTAGAATATCATTGTGCGGGTTAGCTGCCCGCCACGGCGGTTGAGGAAAAGGATGTCCTCGCTGCCGCGTTTGGGCGTCAGGTTTGACCGAAGGGGCAGATAGGCGCGGATGGCGTCGACTGCCGATGAGGCGATGGGGACGATGCGCTGTTTGCTGCCTTTTCCGTCTACGGTGACATACCCTTCGTCGATGTCCACCTTCGACATCTGCAGTCCGACAAGTTCCGACACGCGAAGTCCGCAGCAATACGTGGTTTCTATGATGGCGCGGTTGCGGCAGCCCTCATAGGTCGAATCATCGCACGCTGCCTCCATGGCGTCGATCTCATCTACGGTCAGGATGTCGGGCAGCTGACGCCCGAGACGGGGCAACTCAAGCAGTGTGGCGGGATTGTGGTCGGTGTATCCACTCGTTTTCAGAAACTGGAAAAACACTCGGATGCCCGACACGATGCGTGCCTGCGACCGGGGATGGATGCCGATGTCGTGGAGCACGGAGAGAAACTCATGGAGCAACGGCTCGGTGACCGACGGCAGTCTCTCGTTTTTCTCGTCCAAAAACTGCAGCAGTTTCTGGACATCGTTGTCATACGATGCCACCGTGTTGGCCGACAAGCCTTTCTCCAACGACAAATGGGCGTTGAAAAGTTCTACCAATGTCGCGTTGTCGGGTAATTCTGTCATAGCGGTGTTGAAAAATACGGATAGTTTTATTAATTTTGCAGATATTCCGGGAGAATCCTGCTGCAACAAAGGTAAGCAATTCCGCCGGAAAAACCTCGATAACCCCAAGACTAAGCGATTATGAAAATTCTTATTATCAACGGACCAAATTTGAATTTGTTGGGAGTCAGAGAGAAAAGCATTTATGGCGATTCTTCGTTTGAGACTTTCTTCAACACGCTGACTGCGGATTTCCCCGACATAGAATTTGAATATTTCCAAAGCAACCACGAAGGTGCGATTATCGATAAAATCCACGACCGGGGGTTCGACGTGGACGGCATTGTCCTCAACGCGGGTGCTTACACCCACACGTCAATCGCTATCGGCGACGCTATCCGTGCGGTGAAAGCGCCGGTGGTGGAGGTCCACATCTCAAACGTGCACGCTCGTGAGGAATACCGCCACGTGTCGATGATTGCCGGGGCATGCCGGGGTGTGATTGCCGGATTCGGTCTCAACAGTTACCGTCTGGCGGTTATGGCTCTGATGAACGCTTGAGATTCACTGTCTTACAAAAAAAACAGATATATTTTTATAAGCCCAAAAGTACAAGATGAAGACTAAATTTACGAAAATTGTCGCAACTGTCTCCGATCGTCGTTGTGACGTGGACTTTATAAAACAGTTGGCGGAAAACGGCTTGAACGTGGTGCGCATGAACTCTGCACACATTCAACGCGAAGGTTTCCAAAGAATTGTCAACAACGTGCGCGCGGTCAGCGACAGAATAGGAATTCTTATGGACACAAAGGGTCCGGAAATCAGAACAACGACTAATGTCGATGATGAAAACCTGTCGTTCTCTGCCGGAGACAAGGTCTGTGTGACCGGAGCGCCCGACGAACTTAGCGACAAGCAGAACATACATCTGTCATACCCCGACATTGCCAATGACGTCAAAGCGGGCATGCACCTGCTCATCGACGATGGCGAGCTCGACTTCTTAATCGACAGCATCGACGGGAAAACGCTACGTTGCACGGCATTGAACGATGGCGAACTCGGTTCGAGAAAGAGCGTGAACATCCCTGGCGCAAGCATCAAACTGCCGTCGCTGACACAACGCGACATTCAGAACATCGGATATGCCATCGAGATGGGGGTCGACTTCATCGCTCACTCGTTTGTCCGATCAAGACAGGACGTGCTCGACATCCAGAAAATTCTCGACGCTAACAACAGCCCGATAAAAATCATATCTAAAATCGAAAACCAGGAGGGCATCGACAATATCGACGAGATTCTCGAGGTGTCTTACGGAATCATGATTGCTCGTGGCGACCTCGGAATTGAAGTGCCGGCGGAGAGAATCCCGGTGCTGCAACGACAGTTGATTAGCAAGTGTGTAAACGCTCACAAGCCGGTCATTGTCGCTACTCAGATGCTCCACACGATGATCAGCAACCCGCGCCCTACTCGCGCGGAGGTGTCCGACATCGCAAACGCGGTGTTTCAAAGGACTGATGCTCTGATGCTCAGCGGTGAGACTGCTTATGGAAAATATCCCGTGGAGGCGATTTCAACAATGTCGAAAATCATAAAGGAGACGGAGATGTCGCTGTCAAGCCGGAAAGACGCGGTAAACCACACGCTGTTCTGCCGCGACACTGCCGATGTGACAACTTTCCTTGCCCACGGTGCCGTCGACGCGCAATACGAAATCGGGGCGAAGGCTATCGTGACCGACAGCTACACCGGACGCACAGCGCGCTACATTGCTTCTTTCCGTGGCATATCGCCTACGCTCGCTATATGCTACCGCCCGAACGTGCCGCGACTGTTGGCGTTGAGCTACGGTGTGTACCCTATGTATCAGAAAAAGGAAACGTCGTCGCGCGCATATCTGTACAACGGGTTGGAACACCTCATCGAACTGAACATCATTACTCCCGACGACAAAATCGCATACCTCGGCGGTGGATTCGGTGAGGGTAAGGGCACCACGTTCCTTGAAATCAACCGTGTGGCTGACGTGCTCGAAAACTATGACCATTACGACTTGCCAAACCTCGAAAACCCAGAGAAATAATGACCGAAGAACTTGAAGAATATATCCTGCGCCACATCGACAAGGAGGGCGAAACGCTGAGCCGGCTCGACCGGGAGACTCACCTATACCATCTGCGACCGAGGATGTGTTCCGGACACCTACAGGGAAAACTGCTGAAGATGTTCGTAAGAATGATCCGCCCTAAGCGGATTCTCGAGCTCGGCACGTTTACCGGATATTCAGCCTTGGCAATGGCGGAAGGTCTGGTGCCGGGGGCGGAGCTGCACACAATCGAAATCGACGACGAGCTGGAGGATTTCATCAGAGAGCATTTATGCCAGGCGCAACAGGGGAAAAACATCCACCTGCACATCGGCGACGCCCGCGACATAATACCTCAGGTGGGTGGAAAGTTCGACCTCGTGTTTATGGATGCCAATAAAAGACAGTATCTGGAATACTACAACTTGGTGTTCGACTATGTGAACCCCGACGGATTCATTATTGCCGACAACACGCTGTGGGACGGAAAAGTGGTCGACTACGGAAAGAAACTCGACGCTCAGACAGCGGGAATACTTGAGTTCAACGATTTTGTTGCTGCCGACGAGCGTGTGGAAAAGGTTATAATACCTCTTCGCGACGGACTCACAATTATCCACAAACTTCCTCTATAGAATTCAGGTAGCAATCATTTTTATCCAGCGTGTCGACGATGCGCCAGAGGCACATTACTACATCATCCGCACGACGTGCCGGCGGAGGGCGCATGGGAACAAACGCACCTCACAGACCGGGCGCTTCGAAGATGCGCTACTACCGCTCGTGATAAGCGAAATTTGGGCGACCAATATTCTGACCGCCTTATTGATTTATCCCAAATCCTAATGACCGATTTGGGTTTCTGTTTTTACAACACGCTGAAAAAAAGAGGATGCGCCTATTTTTGCACACCCTCCTATCTGCAAATATATAAAATTCCAAAAATCCCACTAAGGATAAAAAAAATTGATTGTCTCACGACAACCAATCTTGTTAACCTTAAATCTAATACCATGAAAAACACATTGCAAATGTACGGATTGTTTCATATAGTCTACAAAATCCACCACACAAAATGCTTCACATAAGTCTTAATTAACCTGCGTGGGCAACATCAATGCCCATACCACTATTTTCTGTACAGATATCCGCGCATCGCCCTTGTCGTAGCCAACGAGGCAAGAAGTCCGACAACTGCCACTATGCCGAGAATCATCGCGACATCGCCAACGCTGACTGCAACCGGATAGGTGTTGACTACAAGGTTGCTCGCATCGGCACTCAGCCGGATAAACCCGAAATGCTGTTGCAGTACGCACAAGACGACTCCGACTGCCAATCCGGCAACGGCGCCGACTATCGATATCAGCCATCCCTCCGCCACAAATATCTGTTCCACCATACGGTTGTCGGCGCCAAGGCTGTGAAGCGTACGGATGCTCTCGTCTTTCTCAAGTATGAGGATGGCGAGCGTGCTGATGACGTTGAACGACGCAACAACAAGGATGAGCGACAGCAACAGCAGCGAAATCCATTTCTCAACGTTGATCATCTTCAGCGACTGACTGTGCTGCATTAACCGGTTTTCAACCTTGTAGCCGTCGCCTACGGCTTTGCTTATCGCCGACATGACGGTCCCTTCATCTGCGCCTTGACGCAGACCCACCTCAATGGCTGTCGCCTCGGTGGTATAGTCGAGCAGCGTTCGGGCGGCGGCAAGCGACGTGAACACATAATTCTGGTCGTAGGCTCCCTGGCGCACCTCAAACACTCCGCTGACAAATGTGGGCACGCGCTGGAACGCTGTGGCGGGATTCGCCACATTGACTGCCCCAACACGCCGTGGAGCATAGATATAGCATATCGGCTCGAACCCTGGTCGGGCGTCGAGCGTCAAGGCGGCTCCGATGCTCATTATGCAATAGTCGCTGTTGCCGTCAGTCAGCAGAAACCTGCCGTCGGGCTTTATCAGTTTTTTCAGATTTGTCAGACGGTCATAGTCGTCGGTGATGCCTTTAAGCACTATCGGTATCTGACGGTTGCCATAAATCACGAGTGCGCTCTCAGTAACCGTCGGCACGGCGACTTCAACGCCTTCAACCTTCTGTATCTTCCCTATCAACGCCGATGCGTCGACTATCACACCCCGCTTTGCCGAAACCTTGACTGCCGGCTCCATGCTCGACATCTTGCTGTCGACAAGCTGGTGAAAGCCGTTGAACACCGACAACACACAAATCATCGCCAGTGCTGTGACTGCCACGGCACACACGGCAATGGTGGATATCACACTAACCGCCGTGTGCGACTTCTTCGACACAAGGTAGCGCAATGCTATTCTCAGCGGCAGCAGTCTCATTTCTGATTATTCCTCTTCTTCGCCTCCTTCGTTGCGGTGAAGGGCGGTGTCTTGCTTCAGGATGTTGTCGATATGCTCTATATAGTCGAGTGAGTCATCGATGAAAAACGACAACTCCGGGGTCTTGCGCAACTGATAGCGCAACGTCTTTGCCAGCTCATAACGGATGCTTTTCGCACTTTTATTGATATTCGCCAAGATGTCCTGAGCCTTGTCCGAAGGGAATATGCTCAGATATCCGCGGGCAACGCTCAAATCGGGCGACACTCTAACTCCACTGACCGACACCAACACTCCGCCCATAGCGGCGGTCTGGCGACGGAACAATTCACTCAATTCCTTTTGCAGCAGTCGTGCAATCTTTGCTTGTCTTGTACTTTCCATATTCAATTTGCAATATTCGGCATTTTTCCGCAATTTTCCAAAACAAACTCGCTTTTACTGCAAACTTTCTTGCCGTCTGGCATATCATAAATTCCCGCGCCGGAAACACAACTGGAATGCTCGAGGTTGTTAAAATACTCTAAAATAGTTGCTTTTGATAGAAATAAATAATACTTTTGCGGTTAATTAATAGGCTTCATTTTGACAGCAAACGATTTATGTGTCGTTTTTGTCATTCACAACTGGGAGAACGCTTTGATGGGATTACGAAAAATTATTCACCAAAATATTCTGAAAATGAAAAAAATCTACTATCTGACTCTCGCGGCAATGCTCGTCGGAGCGGGCGCGACGGGAATGGCTTCCGCCAAGAAGTTCCGCGCATTGGCTTCGCCTGACGCATTCTCTGCGGCTGTCGCTAAAAAGCAGAGCGCTCTGACAATGTCAAGCGTGTGCAATTCGCCTAAGGGCGCGGCGCTGGCAAACTCTGAGCCAGACGCTGCCATCAGCAACACTGAGGGGTGGGGAGTGCTCACCGGAACCGATGGTAAACCGTGGTTTTACTATCAGAAATTCTCTGTCGACCCGAAACGCCACACATACACCGGCTCGGAATTCTCGGTGATGAATGCCGACAACGAGACGTTGGCAACTATCAAGGTGGATATTCCAGACGACAAGAATGTGAATGTAATCGAGCCGTTCGGGTCGGTGACAAAAAAATTCTTCGACCGCGATGAGAAGACGTGGGAGGTGATGGTGTTCATACATAGCTACGACGCTTCTTACAAGCAGTATGGCGAATTCCGTGTTTACAACCAGAACGGCGAGATTGTGCGCACATACGACGCCGACAACGCTTTGTTTGTCGTCTATTCAGAGGGGTTCAACTCTTATCAGCGCATCGCGTTGGTGAAGGCTGTTGAAGAAGATGGGGTGGCAAAAACTCAGATTTCTGTTATGCAGCCTTGCGGATGGAACGAAGCTCCGACTGTCGAAAAGACGCTCAGCGTGCCGTCAACGCTGCTAAACTATAGCGCCGGCCCCTACTTCAACTCGTTCAACATCGACGGAAACCCGTATTTCGTGTTCTCTCATTATGAGAAACCGTTCTTTGTCGATGAAACGGTCGACGACCCTATCGCTACGTCCGACAACCATTTCATCCTTGAGGTGTACGACAAGAAGTTCAACCAGATAAACACCTTATCGGTGCCTGTCGCAGCCGAACAGGGCGCGCTCTACGGTATGCGCTCTTTCGGTCTATTCTCCGACGATGCTTCCGACATGTGCAAGGGCACGTTCTCGGGCGACGACAAGATGAATTTCATCGTGACAAACCAGAACTACACTGTTGCAAACGATGATTACACCTACACTTTCGAGGTCTACAACGAGGATTCGCAAAAGATTGCGGTCATCAACCAGGCGGTGTCGTCGTGGCAGAAACTGTCTGACATCCCTGGCCACGAGTCGCAATATGGGTTTATAATAACCGGCGGTTCGTCGGAGGCTATCGAGATGGTCAACATCCCGTCGTGCGACGTGGAGGCTACATTCTCGGCTATGGTGGGCGACGCTCAGCTGTCTGACAACTTCGACCGCTACCCTGTGGGCGATGAATATCAATATGTGTTCGGCATCGGAAACGGTCTTTACGACGAGCAGAAAAACGTCATCTCGCGCATCGGATGGTTCAACAAGGACTGCTCGGTCGACCATTTTGTTAGTTTCAACATCGGACAGGACGGCGAAAACTTCACTCCGCTTGTAAACGGCACTGGCCTCAACCCTTATCTTCTCAACACCGACAACCTGCACGAATACCTGTTCCTTGCAAAAATCAAGAATCAGCAAACGGGTATCATCGCTACCGAACTTTGGGTGGCAAACGAAAATGGAGAGGTGCTGCGAAAATTCAAGGGCGACGACACGAAGGGCGACATGAGCGTATGCGACGTGCTCGACAACCGCTTGGTTGTCAGCTTCGCAAACCATGCTAAGGGAACATACTCGGTCGACTTCTACAACCTGCCGTTCGAGAAGTTTGAAAAAGGCGGCGAGGGTACAGCCGCTTCGCCTTACAAGGTTTCAACCGTGGGCGACTTGATGATGATTGCTCAAAATCCGTCGGCATACTACGAGCTCGTGAACGACATCGATATGTCGAACGTTGAGTGGTCGCCGATTGCTACATTCTCTGGCCATTTCGATGGCAAAAACCACAAGCTGCTTAACCTTGAACCGGTCAGCAGTGCCGCGCATATCGGTCTGTTCGGACAAATCATCGGAACTGGCGAGACCGACCGCGCTGAGGTGAAAAACTTGTCCTTTGTCAAGCCGTCTATCACAGTTTCGGCAAAAACATGCAATGCCGGAGTTTTGGCGGGAAGCGCTATGGCTGTGGCTATCGACAATGTGCACGTCTACGGCGCCGATATTTACGGCAACTCTGTTGATGCTCCTTTTGGCGGAATCGTGGGAGAGGCTTCGCTCTACTCGTCAATCACGTCGACCGACATCGACAAGCTCTATCTTGACGCTGAGCAAGCAAGCAATGTGGGCGGTCTTGTCGGCAACCTGTCTACTTCGTCTACAATCAATGCGTCAAGCGTTGTCAACGGCACAATCCGCGGTCTTTCCGCTGTTGGAGGCATCGCCGGAACCACCGACTCCAATACGAGCAACATCACCAACGCTTACTACAACGGCTCGGTTGGCGGAAAAAACACCGTTGGTGGTATTGTTGGAAGCGCAGGACGCAGCTTGATTACGAATTGCTATGTGAACAACGCTGAGCTTTCAGTATCGGAACCGAACCAGTGGACAAATCTCGTTTCGCTCGGTGCCATAGCCGGATATTTGGAACCAGACTGGGCTAATGCCAACAAAGTGATTATATCGGGTAACGTTGCCGGAAATGACTGCTCGTTCATCTTCCTTGACAAAGCTGAAAACTCTCACAAAGGCGCACACCGCATCATCGGATCAACCATAGCCGACGATGCTGAGGCTGCTGGCAAGACTGAGACTGGGCTGGCAAGCAACTATGCTGCCTTTCCTCTTGTCGATGCGGCGGAGGCATCCGGCGCCACCACTGTCAATGGCGAAACCGTAACCGCCGATGCGCTGACCGAGGCATTCCTGTCGGGTATCGGATTCAAATTCGGTGCAAACGCTGCCTCTCCATGGGTTGCACAGACTGAAGCTCTTCCGAAACTTTACTTCCAGAATTCAGAGTGCGTCGTATCGCTCGACTCGCATGAAATCCTTATGGATGTCGACGACGAATATGTCACCCTTGAAGTTGAAGTGTTCGGCGCTGACGACATAACCGGCATTACGTTCACTTCGTCCGACCCTGAGACCGTAAGCGTAAGCGAGCCTGAAATCGAGGACAACTATGCGGAAATCGAACTGACTGCGTTGAAACCGGGCAAGGCTACCATCACTGTGGCTTTCGGTGGTCAGACTGCAACCTGCCAGGTGATTGTAACCGGCGACGCCTCGGTTGGAAGCATTGACGCCGACGCGTTGGCTATCCGCTACGCCAACGGTGTTGTGACGGCTGAAGGCGCTGCACGCATCGACGCATTCTCCACTACGGGCGCGCTCGTTGGCTCGGCTCGTGCCGACCGTCTGAGCATCGACGCAAAAGGTCTGCTCATCGTTGTGGCTACAGGTGCCGACGGCAACCGCACGATCAGCAAGATTATTGCAAAATAGCATTCTGACACTCACGTCAATACACAGCGAAGGCTGCCCCGCCAGGAGCAGCCTTCGCTTTTTGTTTTATTGGTTACTGCCGGGCTGCGACGTCTTTCTCTATCCAACGAGCCACGCAGTCGTCATCGTTGCTCTGCGTCACCTCGTCGGCTACATGGCGAACCTCCTCGACCGCGTTCGACGGAGCGATAAACAAGTCGGCAACCTTACGCATCGACAAATCGTTGGGACTGTCGCCAAACACGACGACCCGGTCGGCGCCGACCTGCTGCTTCAACCGCTCTACAGCGCGTGCCTTCGACACGCCTTCTGCCATCACCTCAAGAAATCCCACCTTAGAGTTGAAGATGTCGCGATAATAAGTCATCTCGCATTTCAGCCGGCTTTTGGCTTCGTTGTACACATTTCCCATCTTCTCATAGTCGCCGGCTACAAAAACGAGCATCGTATGCTCCTTTTTGGCTACAGGCATTGAGTTCTGAAAAAGGAAACGCTTGTATGGAGAGTTGCGGCGCTGGCTCACAAAACGTCGCTCATAGTCGTCCATCGTCGGCAGATGGTAGGATTCTATCACCCTGCCGTTATACGTGTAGAAAAACGGACGGATACCATACTTCCGGCTCAACTCCGACAGGCATTCAACATCCTCCGGACGCAGATAAGTCTGGTTGATAAGCCCATCCTGCCACATGGCGGCTCCGGTCATCACGATATACGGCAGACGGCTGTCGATGCCGTGCATCAGCTGCACCACGGTGGCAGGGGTGCGCGCGGTGGCGATTGAGAAATTGATGTCATTGTCGGCAATGAGACGGTTGAGCATGTCGCGGCTTGCTGCCGACACTTGCGACTGGCTGTTGAGCAGTGTCCCGTCAAGGTCTGATATATATAGTGTCTTTTTTGTCATAATTCTATTTCTTTACAATCAGCGCGCTGACCTCAAACAGCAGATACAGAGGCAAGAACACTATCATCAGCGTGAACGGGTCGCCGGTTGGCGTTATCACGGCGGCAAGCACAAGCAGCACCACGACAGCGTGGCGGCGGTAGCGGCTGAAAAATTTACGACGAAGGATGCCGATGGCCGACAGGGTCCATGCCAGCAGCGGTAGCTCAAAAACAAGTCCCATGACAAGGTTGAGCATCAAGAAATTGTCCATATAAGAGTCGAGCGACAGCTGATTGTGGATCGTGCTGCTCAACTGATATGTGAAGAGGAAGCGCATCGTGATGGGAAACACGAGGAAATAGCCCACCGCAACACCAAGATAAAACATCACCGTGCCAAGCGCGAACGCGATTCGCGCTCCGCGCACCTCCTTCTCGTAAAGTGCCGGTCGGACAAACGTCCACAGCAGATAAAGCAGCACGGGAAACGCAAAAACAACGGCAAGCCACAACGACAGATTGATGTGTGTGAAAAACTGAGCCGTCAGATTATAGTTGATGATTTCAACGTTGAAATCGCTGGTCGAAAACGCCTCAAGTCCGGGAATGCTGCCCGTAATGTCGGCAAACAGACGATAAAGGGCAAAATCGCCATGGCACGGCGCCATTATGACGTTGTCGAAAAGCCACGGCATAAAATAGAAGAAGCCGGCCATAAAAACGGCAAGCACTCCAGCCATCTTGAACAGCACCTTACGCAGGTCGTCAAGATGTCCCCAAAAACTTTTGTCAGTCTCCGCCATAGGCGAGCCTGTTATTTCTTCTTATCGGTATTATTGTCGACTGGCTTGTCGATTTCTTCTTTCACTTCGTTCATTCCATCCTTGAAGGAACGGATACCTTTTCCGATGCCGCGCATCAGTTCCGGAATCTTACGTCCTCCGAACAAAAGAAGAACTACCAACGCGATGATTATAACCTCACCGCTGCCAATACCCATAAGGCCTAACAATACGTCACTCATATTTCTTATTTTTTCTGATTCAAAGATAGTGCAATTCGAGTGAAAAACCGTGCAATTCGAGTGAAAAACATTCAAACTTGTTTGAAAATGTTTTCCCGAACCGCCGCCATTCTTATCATTTAGGCGGAATATGCCGTCTTTTGCGCTTTGAAACAATGGCAACGTTGGCTATCGCCGCAGAGCGATGACTCTTTGTCGTAACCCGGCGCACTCGCGGTCAAAATCAACCACAAAAAAAACAGTCAAAATTTCAATTTTTGCCGCTATTTTCCATCAAAATACAAACACCTGATTATCAATCACAAACAAACCGCATTTCCTCAGTTGGCGCGTTTTCGTTTCCTCAGTTGGCAAAAACGCCAGCCAAGACAAACTGTTTTGGTCAATCTTTAAGGCATCCGATTGGCACAACATAAACACCATCCTTTCTACGATAGGCAAAATCGCCAGTACCAGTAAGAACCATTAAGAACGATGGTTCTTTCATCTTGTCTGTATTTATTTTATCAACAAGGGCAAGAAGGTTCGACGCTCCCTCGTTGATTAATCGATCTCCTCCAAGCTTGATTTCCACAAGACCGTAGCGACCATTGCGAAGATGTATTACGGCATCACATTCAAGCCCACTCTTGTCTCTATAATGAAACACCTGTCCATCCAAAGCATCGGCAAATATACGGAGATCGCGCACACAAAGAGTTTCAAAAAACAAGCCCATCGTATTTAGGTCGTTGATTAGGTCTTTCGGGCCAAGACCCAAGACAGCCGTTCCAATTGATGGGTCTATGAAATATCTGGTATTTGCTGTGCGTATGGCTGTTTTTGAGCGCAAATTCGGATTCCACGCTTCGCTATCTTCTATCACAAAAATTTTTCGAAGAGCATCCAAATAACTACCTGCCGTTTTGACCCCTATTTCATTCTCATCATTTGTCATCATATCAGCAACGATTGTGCCTATCGTTGCTTGCGAACCTTGGTTCCGGGCATAGGAACGCATCAACAATCTCGTTGTTGTTATATTCCGGTTTGTGCCGTCAACCCGCGACACGTCTTTTTTTATTACGGCATCAACATAGTCAAACGCTTGAGCAAGCGCGGCGTCTCCTTGCAAGCTGCATGCGAAAGGCCATCCTCCACGACAAATCAAAAAAGCAATGTCGTCTATTCTTAGGCTATTCGTTGCAACAATGTTCTCGCGCGACTCAAACAAATGCGACAAACTTACTTTTCCATTTGACTCGCCCGACTCATATAGACTCATCGGTCGCATCGTCAACCAGCTGAACCTGCCTGTCCCAGAATGTTTCATGGATTCTTCATCCGAAGGAACGGCAGAACCCGTAAGTATGAATTGTCCGACCTGATGCCTATGGTCGACCTCAAACCTCATGGTGTCCCACAATTTTGGAGCCAACTGCCATTCATCAACAAGCCTTGGCGTATCCCCTTCAAGCAAAATGCCTGGATCTATTTCAGCCATCTGCAAATTGGATTCAAACGAGGCTGGATTGTCCATATACAGGATGCTTCGTGCCTGTTGTTCCGCGGTTGTTGTCTTACCACACCATTTAGGGCCCTCTATAAGAACCGCACCTTTACTCCTAAGTTTTTTCTCCAAAATGCCATCGGCTATCCTATGCTTGTATTCCATCTCCATAAGTGACTGATTTAGACTGCAAATATAATTATTTTTTTATACATTTCCTCAGTTGGCGCATTTTTGTTTCCTCAGTTGGCGCGTTTTCGTTTCCTCAGTTGGCGCATTTTCATTTCCTCAGTTGGCGCATTTTCGTTTCCTCAGTTGGCGCGTTTTCGTTTCCTCAGTTGGCGCATTTTCGTTTCCTCAGTTGGCAAAAACGCCAGCCGTAGGCATAAAAAAATCGGGCAGACAGGCATCCTGTCCACCCGGGAAAAAGTTATGTCTTTATTTTTTAGAATTTATATCCTACGTTGAAAAACAAGGCAATGTTGTAAGCCTTTGTGTTGTCTGCAATATGCAGGAAGCCGTAGCGGGTGTCAAGTCCTACAAGGAATCGGTCGAACTCCAATCCGAGGCCGATGCCCATACCCATATCAAATCGGTTCAAACCGTCGTCGCCGAATGTTTTTTCCGACACACTTTCACCACGATAAGACGCTTTTGTCTTGCCGCCTACACCGACTGCGAGATACGGACCGGCATTAAACACCACATCGGCGTTCTTCAAACCGAAACGCATTGTTCCCATCAATGGCACCTCAAGATACATCTGGTTTACGTGTGTGTCAAGATCTTTGGCAATGTCCTTTGTATCAACATTTGTTCCTATCTGTTCGAAGTTCACACCTGTGCGGAAGCCGAAGCGTCCCTGAATCGGCATATCCACGCCAAGGCCAACACGATAGGCGAAACGTGGAGATGTGCCTGATGAGTGGTCGCCAACCCATGTTGATGTGCCTACTCCGGCATTTATACTCAACGCAACATCCTGCGCGTTCATTCCAATCACTGCACTTACGATTAAAATCGCTGATAAGATAAATTTTTTCATAAAATTTTGTTTTAGTTTGGTCTTATGTCCAAAGAACATCCCACTGGCTTTTTTGTTCAGCGCCAAAAGACCAATATGCCAAGAAATACGACTAATCGACTATTTTGCGGCCAGCATCTTGTGTCCGGCGAGGCAATAGAGGCATTTGTGGGGCAGACAATAGGCGTTGCGCAGCTGTATCACCGCCTGCGACACCATGGCATTGTCAATCTTCATGCCGGCGTTGCCAAACATTGTGGTGACATGGTTGTGTTCTGGTTTTAGATTCTCAAGCAAGGCAACGGCTCGTTCCGTCCAATCGTAGTCGTCGGCGGTTTCGGCATACGTGTAGTAGAGCGGTGCGACGGTGTTGATTAGCACGATGTCGACGCTGCTGCGCCCAAGGGCTGCCTGCGTTTCCTGGCTCTCGCGTCCGAATGTGTAATGGTTGCTCCAATAGCCTGTGAGCGTCACGCTGAAGAGGTCGCGGAGACGCTGCTCGTCGCCTTTGGCATCAAGCAGATCCGCCATCAGGCGGAAGCCGTTGTGCACAAAATGGGCAAGCAGTGCGATGCGGCGCCACGGGAAGTTCTGCGGACGCATACGGAATGCCTTCCACACAAGTCCTTCAGGGCGGCGCAGTGAGAATTTGGTGCTGAGAAACGCATATTCGCGCTGCAATTGCTCTTGATAGCGGTCGGTGGCTGGACGGTCGAGCAGTCCTGCCTGCCCGAAAAACAATGCCTCAAGTTGCAGCAACGAGTCGGCGTGCTTGTGCAGCAGGTTGAGCGGAAGGCTTTTGGCAAGCAGTTCGAAGGCATCGCTGTTGGTGCCGAATCCGATGGTGCGTGCGAGCGTGACGTAGCAGGTGTCTTCCCAACTGCCGTGGAAACGGTCCAGTAAGCCCTTCACGCGGCGGCTCTTGTCGGCAAGCCGCTCGAAGATGAGCGACTGCACCCATTCCGCCACATCGAGACTTGTCATTTCGCGTATCACCTGGCGGCATGGCAGTTCCACGGTGGAATTCACGAGCGCGGCATAGCGGTCGGCGATTTCTGCGGTGCATTCCATCACCATTTGCGGGATGCGCTCGCCGTTGGCGCGCACCACCGGAGCGTCGTCTTTTGCCACTACGTGCAGCACAACGGTATCGTATGCCGGATCGTCGTCGTGCCCATGGCGGTGCCAGTCGGAGGCGCGATAGTGGATTTCCACGTTTCCCGCCCACAGACAGCCGTCAATCTCCACCTTGGCATTGAAGAAGTCGGGGCCGGCGTCTGTGTTGCGCCTGCCCGGGTCGATGACACGCACACGGCGTCCGTCGTTGGTGGCGAGCTCGCGCGCGCCCCACAGACGGTGTTCCCACATATATTGCATCAGCATTTCCATGGCAAAAGTCGATTGAGTGTCTACAGCCAGCCGTTGTCGCGATACCAGCGGATGGTTTCTTCCAGACCCTGACGCAGGTCGTAGCGCGGATGGTAGCCGAAGTCGTTGACAGCGGGCGTGATGTCGCACGTCCAGTTGCGCTGGCGCAGGATTTTATATTTGTCACGGTTGAGTGTGCTTGCCTTGCCCTTTGCAGCGGCAATGCGCTCGGCAATGGCGCATACTATCCCGACAATCCACAACGGGGCTTTCACGGGGACCACAAACCGCTTGCCAAGCAGATGCTTGACGATGCTGCGGAATTCGCTCTGGGTGTATGTTTTGCCGTCGGTGAGCAGATACGACTTGCGGCGCACGCCGGACTCCAGCGCGTCAAACACCGCCGACGCAAGATCCTTGACATAGACAAACGTGAGCAGTTGGCGACGGTAGCCTACGCTGAAGTCAAAGCCTTGCGCTATCGACTTAACCATCAGATAATAATCACGTTCATGCGGACCGTAGACTCCCGTAGGGCGCATGGCTATATACGGAAAGCCGGCTATCGACTGCAGATAGGTCTCGGCTTTGAGTTTCGACAAGCCGTATTTTGTATTTGCCATCGGTATGCTGTCAGCCGTGAAGGGCGTGTAGCCTTTCTCATCGCCCACACCGAGCACTCCCATCGAACTCATCATAACGAATCCGTCGGGCACGGCATCGAGCGAGCGCAACGTGTCGACAAGCAGCCGCAGACAACCGTAGTTCACACGGTTGAAGTCGTTGAAATTGACACATTTGGTAGCGCCGAGATTGTGCACCACATAGTCCCACGCGCCATGCTGCCGCAATTGGGCTTCGATGGTGGATTTGAATTTATCCCCGTCGGTAAAGTCGAGTTCCACGAAATTGATGCGGCTGTCTTTCAGAAACTCACGCGATGTGGTGGCTCTGACCGCCGCCCACACGTCGTAGCCGCGCCTCAACGCCTCCTCGACAATAAATCCGCCGATAAATCCGCCGGCGCCTGTGACCAATACCTTTTTTGTCATTCTATGTTGTTTGCCGCCGCGCCATTGATTAGGCGAGGCTTAGTTGATATTTCTTTATAAACTCGAGCACTTTGGGATTGCGTTCCGCAGCCTCTTTCATAAGCTCTGTCTGATTCCAGATTTTTTCGCCAGGCTGACGCTCTCTCACCTTCACCGAGAGCATGACGCTGTCATTGCTCACGAAGTTGCGGAGCGACTGGAGAATGTCGGGCATAAACGACTCGATTTTATCCTTCTGCGCCGGATTGTCGACAACAAACTCATAATGGAAAGGCTCGCCTGTGGCACTCGGAAATCCCTTGATCATAGCGTTGTAGAGCATCGCCTCTTTTTCATGCTGACGCACAAACTCGCGCCATCCTTCCCGAAAAGCGTCGTCGGTATAAGCCTCACTGCGCGGAGAATTCAGCGGACGGATGTCATTTTTTTTTTCAGTCTCGGCGGCATTGTTGCCTGCCGGCTGCTGACTTTGTGGCACGGCAGTGCCGGAAATAGGTGCCTTTATCGACACCGACGACAAGCCTGCCACCTTGCCGCCGGGCGTTGCCTGAGGGCGTGGTGCCGGTGCTGGCCGCACCGGACGCACGGGCTGCACTACAGGCGCCTGCGGTTGCGGAGCCGCCTGAACCGGTTGCGGTGCTGGCGCGGGAACTGCCTGGCGCTGCGGTGCCGGTGCAGCATGGGCTGCCGGAGCAACCTTTCTCAGCGGTTGCGGAGCGGTCGGAGCGGCGGTCTCTCCGCCAAAGAGTTGGCATATCTTGATAAGCGTAAGTTCGACAATGAAACGCTTGTTGGTTGCATTGATATAGTTAAGGTCGCACGTGTTGCAGAGATCCATAGCCTGATACAGCTTGCCGAGTGGACAACGTGCCGCCTGCTGCTTGTAGCGTTCCGCTATCTCGCCTGTCACTTCCATCAGCGGCACCAATTCCGGCGAGTGGGCCACGACAAGTTCGCGCAGATGCGCCGCAACACCGTTGATAAACACCCTCGAGTCAAAACCGTGGTCGCGCACGTCTTTGTAGACGAGGAGCGACTGCTCGACATTGTTATCGGCAAAAGCGTCGACAAGACGGAAATAATAGTCGTAGTCAAGGACGTTGAGATTGTCGATGGCGGCACGATAGGTGATGTTGCCCATCGATGCGGCTGCCACCTGGTCGAATATCGACAGGGCGTCGCGCATAGCGCCGTCGGCCTTCTGCGCTATCACGTTAAGAGCCTCCGGCTCGGTTGTGTAACCCTCATGGTCGGCAACATATTTCAGCTGCTCGGCGATGTCGGAGGGCGTGATGCGCTGGAAGTCATATTTCTGGCATCGAGAAAGAATCGTTGGCAGAATTTTCTGCCGTTCCGTGGTGGCAAGAATGAAAATCACGTATTTAGGCGGCTCCTCAAGCGTCTTCAAAAAGGCGTTGAACGCCGCAGCGGAAAGCATGTGGACCTCATCGACGATAAACACGCGGTAGCGGCCCGTGACTGGCGGCACCAACACTTGGTCGGTAAGCTGGCGGATGTCGTCGACGCTGTTGTTTGACGCGGCGTCGAGCTCAATGATGTTGAGCGACCGCTGCTCGTTGAACGCGCGACACGACTCGCACTCGTTGCAAGGCTCGCCGTCGGCCGTCAGATGCTCACAGTTGATGGCTTTCGCAAAGATGCGTGCCATCGTTGTCTTGCCCACACCGCGCTGCCCACAGAACAGGTAGGAATGCGCCAGACGTCCCGACTTGACGGCGTTTTTCAACGTGTTGACGAGAGCGTGTTGACCCACCACCGACTTGAACGTCGAAGGGCGGTATTTTCTTGCCGATACTATATAACTTTCCATATGACAAAGATAACTTTTTTTTCGCTTTCCACAGTCAAAATCAATTTAAAAACGACACGGCATTGCAGACAGTTGCGGAAAAATCGTTATTTTTGCACTTATGATACTGTCGAAACTGTCGATATTGAACTATAAGAACATCGCCGAGGCAACACTCAATTTTTCCCCGAAGGTGAATTGCCTGCTGGGCAACAACGGTATGGGCAAAACCAACGTGCTCGACGCGATTTTTTATCTCAGTTTCTGTCAAAGCAGCCTCGCGCGAACCGACGCGACAACCGTGCGCTACGGCGAAGAGTTCATGCTGCTGCAGGGCGAGTATGTGCGGAGCGGAAAAACGGAGCAGATTTCGTGCGCGCTGCAGCGCGGAAAGAAGAAATCCGTGAAACGCAACGGGAAGGAATACCGCCGGCAGAGCGAACACATCGGGCTGCTCCCGCTTGTGATGGTCACTCCGAGCGACTGGAATCTTATCGCCGGCGGCAGCGAGGAGCGGCGACGACTGATCGACCGGATAATATCGCAGGGAAACCACGAATATCTGGAGCAGCTGATTGGCTACAACCGTGCGCTCGAACAGCGCAACGCGATGCTGAAACAGGGCATCGCCGACCCTCTGTTGCTCGAAACCGTCGACACTTTCCTTTGCCATGCAGCGGCAGCCATCCACAAGGCTCGCCAGCAATGGATTGAAAGGTTCACTCCAATCTTCATGCGCTACTACAACACAATCTCCGACAGCAACGAGCAGGTGAGGCTCGACTACCGCAGCGTGCTCAACACTCAGACAATGGCGGAAGTGCTGCGTCAGAATCTGGAACGCGACCGCGTGCTTGGACACACGTCGATGGGCGTGCACCGCGACGACATCGAGCTGATGCTCGGCGACGAGCTGATGCGCCGCACGGGCTCGCAGGGACAGTGCAAGACCTACACAATCGCGCTGCGCCTCGCCCAGTTCGACTTTCTGAAAACGGAATGCGGACAGACTCCGATTCTGCTGCTTGACGATATTTTTGACAAACTTGACGCAAACCGCGTGGCAAACATTATGCGCATCGTGTCGGAACCGGCTTTCGGGCAGATTTTTGTGTCAGACACCAACCGCCAGCACCTCGACGAGACTGTGGAGGCGGTGGGTAGCGATTACCGCATTTTCACGGTCGACAACGGTGTGTGCCGACAGGAAGGAGGCATGCAATGAAACGCCGCGACCCCGTGCTCTTAGGCGACGTGATGCGCCAGTTTCTCGACCCTGCGGCTCTCGACGACAATGCCAACCAGCAACGCCTTGTGGCCTTCTGGCCCGACGTGGTGGGCGAATACATCAACCGGCAGACGGTACGCCGCTGGATAAAAGACCGCGTGCTGCATGTGGTCATCGTTTCCGCTCCGCTGCGCAACGAGCTGATGCTCAACCGCAGCCATTTGGTGAAACGCCTGAATGAAATCACAGGAGCCGATGTCATCTCCGACATCGTTTTCCACTGAAAACAAAAACGAGACGGCAGCCCGTAAAAATGAGCCCCCGCCTCGTTAAATTCTTTGTCACTTCCGCTTATTCCTGACGCATGCGGCGAGTGAAGTCAGCCATCTTTATAGCCACCTCGGCAGCCTCCGCGCCCTTGTTGCCAAGCGCACCGCCGGCACGCTCAAGAGCCTGCTCCTCATTGTCGGTAGTAAGCACGCCAAACACAACCGGCACCTCGCCGTTTGCATTCAACTGAGCCACGCCTTGAGTCACACTGTCGCAAACATAGTCGAAATGCGGTGTGCCGCCACGGATTACGCAGCCAATCACAATCACAGCCTCGACATTGACATTGTCGATCATGCACGCCGCGCCATAAGTAAGCTCCACCGTGCCCGGCACATGCTCAACGAGGATATTGTCGTCGGTGTAGCCCTCGGCGTGAAACACGTCGAGCGCGCCCTTCAACAAAGCCTCCGTCACTTGTGGATTCCATTCAGCCACGACAATTCCGACGCTGAAACCGTCCAATTTTGGCAAATTAGCCTTATGCCCTTCCTGGGCTCTCAATTCTGTTGACATAGTATGTACGTTTTTTTGTTTCGCTCTACAAAGGTAATGCAAAATAAAATAACTCATTTATTGTGGAGAGAATTATTATACGGCGTTTCATCCTCGGCGGCAAGGGAAATGTCGGTTCGCTCCACTGCATTGTCGTCTAGATAGATGCCACAGAGCGTCTGCTCGATGCTGCGCAACGTAGCGGCTCGTTCGCGAGGCTTCAGCTGGCATTCCCACACCTGGATCACGTGCCAGCCCATACGCCTCAACTCCATCCGGTCCCGGGCATCGCGCGCCTGATTGCGCTCAATCTTCTGCTGCCAGAAGCCGGCATTTGTCTTCGGCAGGCGGAAATAGCGACACCCCTCATGCCCATGCCAGAAACATCCGTTTACGAAAATCACCGTACGGTAGCGGCCAAGCACAATGTCGGGCGTGCCCGGCAGAGCGCGCACGTTCTTGCGATAGCGGAATCCCCGGGAAAACAGGTAGTGGCGCACCATCGTTTCCGGACGCGTGTCGCGGCTGCGGATGTGCGACATGCAGCGATGCCGTTGCTCGGCTGTCATTGTGTCAACCATACTAATCTTTCAAGCACCCTATCGGCACAACATAAATGCCGTCTTTACGACGGTAAGCGAAATCACCGACACCAGTCAGAACCATCAAAAACGCCGGCTTCTTCATTTTTGTGGTGTCGATTTTGCCAGCCAGCGATGTCAAAGTCAACGCCCCCGCCTCAATCAATGTGTCACCACCCAATTTTATTTCGACGAGTCCGTAATTCCCATTCTTCAAATGAATGACAGCATCGCACTCCAGGCCGTTTTTGTCACGGAAATGATAAACGGTACCGCCAAGAGCATCTGCAAACACACGCAAATCGCGCACACACAATGTTTCAAACAACAATCCGAATGTGTTTAAATCCTCAATCAAATCTTTCGGCCCAATGCCCAATGCGGCAGCAGCTATCGAAGAGTCAACAAAATATCTTGTATCAGATGTCCGTATCGCTGTTTTGCTTCTCAAATTTGGATTCCACGCAGGCATATCCTCTATGACAAAAATCTTGCGGAGAGCCAACAGATACGACTCAACAGTGACGTCGCTCACCGAATCCGATTCGTTGACAGCGATATCCTTACGTATCGTCGGAACACTTGCCTGTGCGCCTTGATGGCGCGCGTACGAACGAAGCAACCTCTTTGCAAGATCTGAATCTCTGTTTACATTGTCAACACGAGAAATGTCAGAACGCGTCACCGACTCAAGATATTCCTCGACCTGAAGCAACGCCGCTTTTTCTGTTTGCTTTGACACCGCCCTCGGCCAACCGCCGCGACACACTGCAAATGCAAGTTGCGACAATGACAATGTGCTTGTAGCGCCAATGCTTTCTGGCGACTCAAACAGTTCAGAAAGACTTACGCCGCCATTGGATTCTCCAGACTCCCAAAGACTCATCGGACGCATTTTAACCCAGCCAAAACGGCCGGTCCCTGTGTGCTCTATCTGCCCATTGTTTATCACTGGAACAGCTGAACCGGTAAGGATAAACTGACCATCGCCATCTCTGTGGTCAACAGTGAAACGAATAGCATCCCAAAACTGCGGAGCCGTCTGCCACTCATCAATAAGTCGAGGCACAGCACCGTCAAGCAAAGTATTGATATCGGTCTCAACCATTTGCATATACTGCATCCGCCTCATCGGATCGTTCATATAAAGCACGCTCTTGGCTTGCTGCTCGGCAGTCGTGGTCTTACCACACGCTTTTGGACCCTCCACCAAAACAGCTCCAATTGCCTCCAACTTCTCTCGCAATATTCCGTCTGCTATCCGCGGCTTATATTCGCTCATTTTTGTTCGTATTTTTGTTTATGCAAAGATATTTTTTAATTTTCACATAAACAAATATTTACGAATCTTATTTGGCGATTTGGCCATTTTTCATTTGGCGATTTGGCCATTTTTCATTTGGCGATTTGGCCATTTTTTGCTTGGCGATTTGGCCATTTTTTGCTTGGCGATTTGGCCATTTTATTTTGACAGCGTGAGGCGCACTTTGTCGGGGGTTACGACAAGGTGGGCATTGGTACCTTCGATGATTGGAAGGTTATAGTCGACATGCCCCACCGGGAAGTTGTAAGCCACCGGAAAATCGTAGTCGGCAACCATCCGCTGCACCATATCGTACATATTGTCGAAGTCCTTCGACGGCTTGTATTCGGTGAACTGCCCAACAATCAACGCACGCGTAGAGGCAAGCGTGCCGTTAAGACGCAGATGGTAGAGCATGCGCTCTATGCTGTAGATAGCCTCGTCGATGTCCTCAATGAAGAGGATGTGGTCCTTGCGGAGCAAGTTGAACGGTGTGGACAGCAGTCCGCTCAGCACGGCGATATTGCCTCCGTAAATTCTGCCTTCAGCCTCGCCAAGACGGTTGTGAGGGTCGGCCGCCACTTCATAGTCGGGCATGGTGCCGGTAAGGATGTCGCGGAGCGCGCGGCTGCATTCGTCGTCGGGACGCTCGGTCAGATGCTTGCACATCAGCGAGTGTATGCTTGCCACGCCATCGCGGGCCAACGCTGCATGGAAGGCCGAGATGTCGCTGAATCCCATCACCCATTTAGGGTCGCGGCTCCACAATCCCGGCTCGAAATGCTCGAGCAGATGCACCACTCCGTATCCGCCACGGCTGCACATTATGGCACGCACCGACGGGTCGGCGAGCGCCTGACGGATGTCGGCTATACGCTCTTCCGCCGTTCCGCTGTACGAACCGTTCACGCCTTTGCAGTGCCGACTCACTACGGGGCGGAATCCCCAACTCTCGATTGTCCGGCATGCGCTGTCGACCAGCTCCGGTTTGATTGCACTTGCCGGCGAGAGAATCGCCACGGCATCGCCTTGTCTCAATGGCTTTGGATATATCATATTGTCTTAATTTACTTGTACTTTAATACCTTTCTGGCGGAACACTTCTGCGATGCGCTCCAACTCGTCGCGCTCCACTTTCTGCAGGTGCTGCTCCGGTGTGGGGCGATCGAGCGAGTAGAGCATCACCTCTGCCGGCTCAATCTCAAGATAAGCCTTCAGCAACGCCTGAATCTCGGCGTCGGTGGTGTTGTCGATGCGCACGCCGTCGTGCTCGCCACGCACCATCATAGTCTGGACGATGCACTGATGGCGGAATTTTTTAAGATGTCCAACCACGTGCTCCACCGTAAACTCCTTGTTTGCCGGACGGTCGATAAGGCGCATCGTGGCGTCAACCGCCGAATCAAGCTTCAGAATGTTGTTGTCCACCTTCAGAAGCGCCTCGGCAACAGCCGGACGGTCAATCATCGTGGAATTTGACAAAACGCTGATTTTCACCGAAGGGTAATACTTGTTGCGCAATGCTATCACATCGTCGACCACGCCTCCGAAGTCAGGGTGCAACGTTGGTTCGCCGTTGCCTGAGAAAGTGATTACGTCAAGACGGTCGCCGGCGGCATGCATCGCCTTCAGTTTGTCTTCCAGAGCCGCGCGCACCTCCTCGCGGGTGCTTATACCAGCCTTTCCCGCGCCCTGGGCATTGTAGCCAGCCTCGCAGTACAGGCAGTCAAACGAGCAGATTTTACCATCGTTGGGCATCAGGTTAACGCCGAGCGACGTGCCGAGCCTGCGGCTGTGGATTGGTCCGAAAATCGTGTCGTGAAACAGTATTGTCACCATATTTCTATTCCTTTCTCAATAATTCGTTGAACAAATCTATATACTTACGCGCCACCGCGCCGTATGAAAACCGCGCCGCCACGCTGTCGTGGAGAGCCTTGCGGTCGACACTCTGCGACGCCGCCCACAAGATGCCCTCGGCAAGACTGCCGGCATCGGGATAGGCGGCGAGCCATCCGTCGCGCCGATGCGTGATTATGTCCGACTGGCCTCCGTGGTCAAACGCCACGGCAAGGCATCCGGCAGCCTGTCCCTCGGCAAGCGTCATGCCAAACGTCTCGAAATGTGACGACGACACAACCACATCGCCTGCCGCCATCAGGTCTGCCACCTTTTCAGGAGCCACAGCGCCAACCCACCGGTAAGGCAGTCGTATCTGTCCGAGCAGCGACTCGTCGCGGATAGAGCCGAAAAGCTGCAGCTCGATGTTGCAGTCGGGATGACTGTCGGCTATGACGTTTGCCGCCTCGATGAGCAGTCCGAACCCTTTCACGGGGTCGTCAAGTCGCGCCGCACCCATCGTCACCACCTTCTTGTCCTTGTTTCCTGTACGCTGCCAACTGTAGCTGTCGACCGCCATCGCATTGTGGATCACCGACACCGCCCTGCCCTCAAGCAGCGCGCTGCGGCGGCAACAGTCGGCAAGCCATCCGCTGACAGCCACAAAATGGATGTCGGCATTGTCGTATATGCGTTTTTTCCGCTTCCACACACGGTGCGACAAGTCGTTGCCATAAGGGAAACGCATAAACCTGCAATGTCCGCACTCGCGCTCATAGCCATCGCAACCATAGGCATGGTGGCAGATTCCCGTCATGCACCACATATCGTGCAGCGTCCACACCAACCGCTTACCCATTGCGGCAAGTCGCCCGACATCGGTGAGCGACAGCATCCCCTGGTTTATCCAATTGAGACACACCACATCGGCTGAACGCAGCCACGGATGCGACAGCACATCGACACCATAGCGCGCCGTCGACACCTTAAACAGGTCGCGGCGGTTCAAGCCGTTTGCGGCGAAGATGCCTATGCGCTCGCGCAGGAAAGCCCAACGGCGCTGCTCCGCTGTTCCTGCCACATCGACAAGCGGGTCGGCCGTAGTGCGGTCGACAACAAGCATACGGGCATCAACACCCTCCCCGACAAGGGCGTGCAGAAGCCTCCAGCTGGCAATCGCCGCACCACCATGGGCATCGGCAGTGTTGAGAATCACCACTTTCATTTGCGTCCCCTCCGCAGCATCGAACCGATGTTGAGATGCTCTTTTTTAACAATCATCATGGCAAACACACAAAGCATTGCGGTGTTGACCACAAGTTGCAGCATCGTGTTGCCAACTTTCAGATATTCAGCCACAAAATAAAGCACCGCAGCCACGGCTACGTATGAAAGAATCGACTTCAAATCGTAGTCGATAGGATTTTTCTTCTGTCCTACAATATAAGACATCACCATAGCCACACCATAGCCGGCCACGCCAGCCCAGGCGCATGCCATATATCCGAACTTGGGCACAAGCAGCACATTCATGGCAATCAGCACGGCGCATCCCACAAAAGAGAACAACGCGCCCCAAAGCGTCTTGTCGATAAGCTTGTACCAGAACGACAAGTTGAAATAAACGCCCATCAGAATTTCCGCCGCCATCACAATCGGCACCACACGCAATCCAGCCCAATATTCCGGATTCGGGGCAATGACGTGTTTGAGCACATCGATGTAGAACACCACGCAAAGGAATGCCAGCAGCGTGAAGATCACGAAATATTTCATCGCCTTGGCGTAAAACTCCTTGCTGTCCTTGTCGCGACTCTTGCTGAACACAATCGGCTCGTAGGCATAGCGGAAAGCCTGTGTCAGCAAAGCCATAATCATGGCAATCTTGCTCGCCGCGCCGTAGATGCCGAGCTGCATCTTTGCATCGCTGCCAACATAGACATGGCTGAATATAATCTTGTCAGCCACCTGATTAAGGATTCCAGCGATACCAAGAATCAGTATCGGATAAGAATAGTTGAGCATACGCTTCGCCAACTGCCAGTCGAAACCGCCGCCAAGCTTTATGAGCGGCAGCATCAGCAGCATTATCGTGCCGGTGCAGACAAGGTTGAACAGGAAGGCATAAGCCACATCGCTGCCTCCGAGAAACACGTAGTAGACAATGTTTAACGCTATGTTGAGCACAATGAAAAGCAGCTTCAACGCCACGAAGTGAAACGGGCGCTTGCGGTAGCGCAGATAAGCGAACGGGATGCATTGGAAAGCGTCCATAGCCACAACACCCATCATCATACCTATATACGAAGGATGGTCGGCATAGCCCATGGCACCTGCAATCTGCGGCAGAAACGCCAGTCCGAGCGCCACAAACAGCAGCGACGTGGACCCCACCATAATCAGCGTTGTTGAATAGACCCTGCGCGGATTCTCCTCCGCCTTGTTCACATAGCGGAAAAATGTGGTTTCCATTCCATAGGTGAGAATCACCATCAGCAACGCCACCCACGCATACACCTCGGTGACAACGCCATAGCCACCCGAACGTGCCGACATCGCCGTGACGTAGATAGGCACAAGAAGATAGTTTAGAAATCGCCCTACGATAGAACTGACACCATAGATGGCAGTGTCTTTTACCAATGATTTTAATCCAGCCATTATTCTCTGTTTTTTATCATTATTATGGTTGCAAAGGTATACATTATTACGAGCATAGACAACAAAAGCGTCCAAAGTCGACCAGCTAAAAACATCGGCGGCGAGACCCGCAATATGGAGCATCCGCCGCCGATTGTTTCTCTCGCAACCACCTATAGCGCCGCCGCTACCTTTCCTACCCTCGCCAGTTTCGCCATAAACGTTTTGTCTGTTTTAGCAGTCTGCAGATTATACCGCAATTGTATTTGCAACAACGGTTCCGCATTGACCCCGAGCGCCGCCTCAAACAGCAACGCTGTTTTCTCCGACAACGGTCTATGCCCATTCAAGATTTCGTTTAATGCCGAATAAGCAATACCCATCTTCTCTGCCAACTTTCGTTGTGACAGGCCTCGATATTCAATCTCATCTTTCAAAATTGCGCCTGGATGAGTAGGATATGCCGGCGTCATACTGTTTGCCGTCATATTTTCTTTCTCGCCATACTGCATGTCCATAATCCTCACTTTTTATAATGATTCGACAATTCCTTTATATTGCAGATTGTCGCGATTGTCATACCGTCTTCTATTTCTTCTCAAATTCTATCCGGTATTGATCATTGACGCGAACCGACGACAATCCTTTTTTCGTTCCTATTAAATGTTCATAATTCAATGAATTATATTTTGCAAGACCCAAAACATCTGTTTCCGCAATCATCAAATCAATAACCCGAATATACCTTTTGATGATTTGAGGCTGAAACCTATGTTTCTTGTCCGACTTGCCTGAAAGATACAAATCACGCAAATATATCTCATTGAAACGTATTATCATATCTTTTTAATAATCATATTGCAAATATAATGACACTTTCTTATATTCACAAATTTTGTGAATGTTTTAATCGTAAAAAACATCGGCGGCGAGACCCGCAATATTGAGCATCCGCCGCCGATTGTTTTTCTCTTAGACCTACGTTCTATATTTTCTTACCAAAAGCACGACGGCGCTTGTGCTGGCGCGTCTCGAAATATTGCCACTGCGACTGCACCTTCGTGTTCAGCTCCAACTCCGGATTGCTCTCGGCATATTTGAAGCCATATTTTTGGAAATACGGAATCAAGTCGGTGAACAGCAATGCGTTTACGCCCTTGCTCTGATATTCCGGCTTGATAGCCACAAGCAGAAGGTCGACCGTGTCGGTCACGTTGAAATACATGGCGCGCATCAGATGCCACCATCCGAACGGCAACATTCGTCCATGCGACTTCTGCAGCGCCCGCGACAACGACGGCAAAGCCACGCCAACACCGATAACCTCGTTGTTGGAGTCTTTTATCACACAGAGCAGGTCGAGGCGCAACAGGCGCAGATAAATCTTCACATAATAGTCAATCTGACGGTCGGTCAGTTTGGTAAACTCAAACAGCTCGGCATAAGCCTCGTTGATAAGGTCGAAGAACGGACGTCCCACCTCGCGGACAACCTTCTTGCGGTTGGTGTATTTCTCCACGTGCAGCCCATATTTCTTCTTCACTATCTCGGCGATGCGCTGATGCTTCTCAGGGATAGCGTCGGGCACGGTCATCTGAAATTCCACCCAGTCGGCGCGTTTTTCAAATCCCATGCGCTCCATGTGCTTGGGATAGTATGGGAAATTGTAGATGGTAGCCATCGTCGACAATTCATCGAAGCCCTCGACAAGCATTCCCTCATAGTCCATATCGGAAAATCCGAGCGGACCAATAATCGTTTCCATTCCGCGCTCCTTGCCCCATGCTATGGCAGCGTTGAAAAGCGCGTCGCACACTTCCTCGTCATCGATAAACTCCACAAATCCGAAACGCATCTCCTTCTTGCCTCGCTGCTCGTTTGAGAGACGATGGATGATTGCAGCGATGCGTCCCACAGGCTTGCCGTCGCGGAAAGCCATAAAATACTCAGCATCACACAACTCAAACGCAGGGTTCACGTCGGGCGACAGCGTGTTGACATCGTCCATGCGCAACGGCGGCACAAAGCAGTCGTTGCCTTTATACATATCCGTGCCAAACTGCACAAACTTTTTCAGTGACTTCTTATCCTTCGGTATAACTCTGATTTCTACAGACATATCTTTGTTCTATTTTTTCATTATATCTTCCCATTCGTCCGCGCCTGTCGTGTCAAGACCGTCGCGCGTAAGCCCGTGGCGCAGCATTCCCTCAACAAACCGAGCCACCAGACGCGCATCGCATTCCAGACGATGTGCGGCGTCGGGCGTCCCGTCTGACTCACGCGTCAGCACACCGCTTTTGGTGAACAGCGACACATTGTGCCGGCTGTCGGAAAAAAGGAAATTGTTGCAATAAAATTTTATATGCTCGTTGTAGCAGGCGCGGGCATCTGCCTTTCCGAATATTTTCATCATATCGCTCTCGCGGGCTATGACCACATCGGCTACCTCAAGATTTTCGACGATAGCCGGCATCACACGCGTTATGCGGCTGCACAGCTCAGGCTTGAAACCCGGCAGATAGACGATTATCGCCTTGCGGTCCTGAGCATACGCCAACAATTCAGAGAGCGGCTGGCGCACGCTTTCCTCCACAGAGAAAAACGATCCGAACACCACGATGTCGTTCTCCTCGATTTTCGGCCACAGCACGTCAAACCTCGAGTCGGGGTATTTCACATACTCCGAGAAACGCTCGTTGCCCTCCTTGTCGCGGAAAATCAGCGACACCTGCGACTGCCCTTCCGTAAACCGGTCGACCGACTTCACGCCCACACCGTTTTTCTTCAGCGTGTCAACAATCATGTCGCCCACGCCGTCGGTGGCACATTCGCTTACGAATTCCACCGCCACGCCATCGTGGCTCAGCGTCATTGCCATGTTTGCAATGCGTCCGCCAACAAACGAACACACCTGCCTCCCCTCCTCATGCAGGATGTCGAGGCAAGCCTGTCCCACTGCAATAACCTTGCTCACCGTTGTTCCTCCTTTTCCTCACCACGGCTCTTCTTGCCGAGATACCCGCCATGATGGCGCAGCGCATACTGCTCCTTTGTGAATCCCGTGGTGCGCATCGTTCCCACAACGAGCACGTCGCCAATGACAGTCATCAGCGTTGTCGACGTGGTAGGAGTCAGCCCAAGCGGACAAACCTCCGGAGCGTTGCCCGTCCAAAGGCACACATCCGCCGACTGAGCCAGCTCACTGTCGGCATTTCCCGTAATCACGATAATCTGCAGCTGCGGATTCAACCGCTTTGCAAGCGTCACCAGCTCCACAATCTCGCGCGTCTTACCCGAATTCGAGAGCAGCAGCATGATGTCGTTCTCCTGCATCACGCCCAAGTCGCCATGCTGCGCCTCGCTCGGGTGCAGGAACACGGCAGGGATTCCCGTCGACGCAAAAGTCGTTGCAATGTTCATGGCAATCTGTCCAGCCTTGCCCATGCCCGATGTTATAAGTTTTCCGTGGCGGTTCCACACCTGCTCCACAATCATTCCTACAGCACGCTCATATCCGTCGGTCACCGGGATTTCCGCCACCGCACGGCTTTCGTGAGCGAGGATGTCGCGCATACACTGTTTGATGTCTGTCATATCTGTTGTCAGTCTTTTGATTCAATCAAGTTGCGTCCTTCATACTCGCAGATGGCTTTCACCCACGCAGCCGGAAGGCATTTCGATTCCTGCGTATCCACGTCGAACGCCACCATCACCGTCGCGCATTCGCTCTTCACCTCCTTCGTGACAGTGTTTACGATGCGCTGGTGCACTTTGAAACTCTTCTCGCGGATCGACTCCACACGGGTCACGACCGACACCGGCTCGCCGAATCGCATCGGGGCGTAGAAGTTGCAGTTCACGTTGGCAATCACCACGTCGGGCCGCGTCCAGTTCATCTGACCTTTGCGGATGGTGGTGAAATAAGCCGATTTACCGAGGTCGTAATAGGTGAAAAACACAGAGTTGTTGACGTGTCCGAGCACATCGATGTCGTTAAAACGCATCTGCACCGGGATAGAGTGCCTGAACGCCGGCTTTGACTCTACCTTTTCAAGATTTTTCTCTTCCATTTCTTTCCTCCTTTTTTGCTGCCGGGCAAGCCCGACATCAATATGCAAAATTACTCAGATTTCCTCAATATTCAAAGCGTAGCTTTTATAATGTCATTATTCAATGACAATAAACAAACTTTTTTCGTTCTATATTTGCAGAAATTTATGTTTTTTGTGTAAGTTTGCAAAAAACGTCTCGCAATGGATTTCAACAAGACAATCAACCGCTGGCACACCGGATGCGTAAAATACGACGGTCTGCAGCAAAACTACGGTCGAAGCGACCTTTTGCCGCTTTGGGTGGCTGATATGGATTTCGAGGTGTGTCCCGCCATCACAGAAGCTCTGCGCCACAGGCTGGAGCACCAAGTGTTCGGCTATTCGATAGCACCCGACAGTTATTGGCAGTCGATACAGGATTGGCTGCTCAACCGCCATAGATTCAGCGTGGAACGCGACGAGCTGACATTCATCCCCGGCATTGTCCGCGGACTTGCGATGGCACTTCAGGTGTTTACCGACAAGGGCGACAAGGTGCTGATACAACAGCCCGTCTACCATCCGTTCCGCATCATCATCGAGGGCAACTGCCGCAAGGTGGTCAGAAATCCGCTGCGCTTCTGCGACGACGGACACGTAGAGATGGACTTCGAGCTGCTCGAGCGCCAGTTTGCCGAGGAGCGTCCGCGCATGATGATTCTCTGCAATCCGCACAACCCCGGCGGATTTGTATGGAGCCGCGAGGAGCTGGCACGTCTTGCCGACCTCTGCACCGAATACGGCGTGCTGGTGGCGAGCGACGAAATCCACGGCGACCTTGAGCTGTTTGGCAACCGCTACACTCCGTTTGCCTCCGTTTCCGACGCAGCGGCGCAATGCAGCGTCACGTTTGGCGCGCCGTCGAAGACATTCAACATCGCCGGCATCGTAAGTTCGTGGTGTGTGGTGAAAAATCCGGCACTCCGCCGTAAGTTCTTCACCTGGCTGACAGTCAATGAATACAACGTGCCCACATTCGTGCAGACCGTAGCCACCGAAGCCGCCTACACCAAAGCGGCGGGATGGCTCGACGAGGCACTGCGCTACATCGAGGACAACATCCGCTACACGGAACAATTTCTGGCGGAGCGGATACCGCAAATCCGCGCCATGCGCCCGCAGGCGTCGTTCCTCGTATGGCTCGACTGCTCGGCATTGGGACTGAAGGGCAAGGACTTGGTCGACCTGTTTGTCGACAAGGCGCACCTGGCCCTCAACGACGGCGAGATGTTTGGCACCGGAGGCGAATGCCACATGCGGCTCAACGTGGGCTGCTGCCGCACAACGCTTGAAAAGGCGCTCCGCCAACTGGAGGACGCCGTCAATAAAAACTTAAAAAAAGGATGAAATATAACGACGAAGAAGACAAATGTTATGGCATCGCCGGAATGGCGATAGGTATTTCAATCTGGAACGGAGAGGACTTGCTCTATCAAATCGACATTGACGACGATGAGCACGGCTACATCTCGTTTACGCCCGACTATTATTTCTCAGGCAATCCCGCAGTGTCGCCCGTAGAGTCGTGGCACGCCACGCTCAAGCACTACCAGATGACCGTAGGCATGCTCATCGCCAACTTGTTTTGCCGCAATCTGCCGGCAGGCAAGCCGACGCAATACGCCGACGCCAAGAAAGCGATTTTCAGCACCGTGGCAGATGAGGGCAAACGCACCTGCCAATTGGATGACGATGAGATAAGAAGCATGTTTCAGGAAACGTTCAACTATCTGGAGCAGGTGTTCCGCAACCCGTCGGTGCGCAAAATAGCACACGAGTTTGCACAACATCTGAAAGACAGCCGACGGCTGTCGCACTATGAGGTGAAACAACTCCTCGGCATGATAAGCGAAGACTAAGATTCGGAACAAAAAAACAACGACTAAGATTATGAAAATAAGGAATTTACTTCTAACCGCCGCAGCCGTGACAACAGCTGCGGTGGCGATGACATCGGGCGGCAACGCCGACGATGTGATGACACGCAGCGCCGACGGCACCTACGTGGTCAACACCACCACACTTGCGCCCACCGTCAAAGGCTATGCCGGCGCCACGCCTCTGAAAATCCACATCAAGAACGACCGCGTTGTGAAAATCGAGGCACTTCCCAACCGCGAGTCGCACAACCTGTTTCTGCGCGCCGAGAAAGGGCTGTTCGGCAAATGGACAGGCAAGCATGTCGGCGAGGCATCGAAACAGAAAGTAGACGCCGTCAGCGGCGCCACCTACTCGAGCAACGCCATAAAAGAAAACGTGAAACGCGGCCTTGCCTACTATCGCAAGCACAAGAAATAACCAAAAATCACACCTTTTTTTGCAGAACAAGCGGTTTATGCGTAACTTTGCAAACTGCAACCCTTTATAAGGTGTGCTTACAACGTTTGATAATAACAAATTGAAAGATATATGAACGTATTGGAGTTAAGCGAACAAGAGATTGTGAGACGCAACAGTCTCGCCGAACTCAGAAAGATGGGAATAGAGCCTTATCCCGCTGAGGAATATGTAGTTACAGGACACACAAAAGAGATTAAGGAAAACTTCAAAGACGACGCCGAGCCACGCGAAGTGAGAATTGCCGGCCGCATCATGAGCCGCCGCATCATGGGCAAAGCCTCGTTTATGGAACTGCAGGACTCCGAAGGCCGTATCCAGGTTTACATCAGCCGCGACGACCTTTGTCCGGGAGAAGACAAGGACACCTACAACATTTTCTTCAAGAAACTGCTCGACATCGGCGACATTGTCGGCATCGAGGGATTTGTGTTCCGCACACAGATGGGCGAAATCACCGTTCACGCCAAGAACATCAAGATGCTCTGCAAGTCGCTGCGCCCACTTCCAATCGTCAAGATGAAAGACGGCAAGGCATACGACGCCTTCGAAGATCCGGAGCTCCGCTACCGCCAGCGCTATGTTGACCTCATTGTCAACGACGGCGTCAAGGACATTTTCCTTCAGCGCGCCACCGTGCTCCGCACCCTTCGCAGCGTGCTCGACGAGGCCGGCTACACCGAGGTTGAGACCCCGACCCTTCAGAGCATCGCCGGCGGAGCAAGCGCCCGTCCGTTCATCACCCATTTCAACGCACTCGACGTTGACATGTACATGCGCATCGCAACCGAGCTCTATCTGAAACGCCTCATCGTCGGCGGTTTCGAGGGCGTTTATGAAATCGGCAAGAACTTCCGCAACGAGGGAATGGACCGCAACCACAACCCGGAGTTCACCTGCATGGAGCTTTACGTTCAGTATAAAGACTACAACTGGATGATGTCGTTCACAGAGAAGCTGCTCGAAACAATCTGTATCGCTGTCAACGGCAAGCCAGAGCGTGAGATTGATGGTAACATCATCAGCTTCAAGGCTCCATATCGCCGTCTGCCTATCCTCGACGCAATCAAGGAGAAGACAGGCTTCGACTGCAACGGCAAGACAGAGGAAGAAATCCGCGCATTCTGCAAGGAGAAGGGCATGGATGTAGATGAGACCATGGGTAAGGGCAAGTTGATCGACGAACTCTTCGGTGAGTTCTGCGAGGGTACTTTCCTCCAGCCAACCTTCATCACCGACTATCCAGTCGAGATGTCGCCGCTTACAAAGATGCACCGTTCAAAGCCGGGACTCACAGAGCGTTTCGAGCTTATGGTCAACGGCAAGGAGCTTGCCAATGCCTACTCAGAGCTTAACGACCCAATTGATCAGGAAGAACGCTTCGTAGAGCAGATGCGTCTTGCCGACAAGGGCGACGACGAGGCGATGATTATCGACAAGGACTTCCTCCGTGCCCTCCAGTACGGTATGCCTCCGACAAGCGGCATCGGCATCGGCATCGACCGTCTTGTGATGCTCATGACCGGACAGACCACAATCCAGGAAGTGCTGTTCTTCCCGCAGATGCGTCCGGAGAAAGTTGTGAAACGCGACCAGGAAGACGCCTACACCACCCTCGGCATCCCAGCAGAATGGGTAGCACCGCTGCAGAAGGCAGGCTATCTCACCGTTGACAGCCTCGACGGCGCCAATCCAGGCAAAGTGCATCAGGAAATTTGCGGACTCAACAAGAAATTCAAACTCGGCCTCACCAATCCGTCGGTCGACAACGTCGCCGCTTGGATTGACGCCGTGAAGAAATAAACAATCCATAATGGCTTTTCCAGGAAAGATCGCAGTGATGGGCGGCGGCAGCTGGGCCACCGCCCTCGCCAAACTTCTGTTGCAGAACTGCGACAGCATATATTGGTATATGCGCCGCGACGACCGCATAGCCGACTTCAAGCGCACGGGGCACAACCCTGTCTATCTGTCAGACATCGTGTTTGACACCGCGCGCATCAACTTTTCATCGGACATCAACGAGGTGTGCGGCAAAGCCGACACCTTGCTGCTCGCCGTACCGTCTCCCTATCTCAAGGGTCACTTGAAGAAAGTTACCGCCGATCTTTCTGACAAATATCTGGTAAGCGCCATCAAAGGCATCGTGCCCGAGGACAACACCATCGTCACGACCTATATGTCCGACCATTTCGGCATCAAGCCAGAGCGTCAGATAGTGATAGGCGGACCGTGCCACGCAGAAGAAGTGGCTCTCGGCCGCCGCTCCTACCTCACCGTTGGCAGCCTCGACCCGTCGCTTGCCGCCGCATTCGCCCCATGCCTTCAAGGTCCGGCGTTGCGCACCATAGTGTCGGGCGACGTTTCCGGCATTGAATACGGCGCCGTGCTTAAAAACGTTTACGGCATCTGCGGAGGCATCGTCTACGGCTTGAAAAACGGCGACAACTTCCTCGCCATGATCACAAGCAACGCCATCCGCGAGATGGAACGCTTCCTCGCCGCCACCAGCCCCGGCGAGCGCAACATCTGCGACTCCGTGTATCTTGGCGACCTTCTCGTCACGGCATACTCCAAATTCTCCCGCAACCACAATTTCGGCGCCTACATAGGCCGCGGCTATTCTGTCAAAGCGGCGATGATGGAGATGGAAATGGTTGCAGAAGGATACTACGGCACAAAGTGCATCTATGAAATAAACAAACGCTACGGCATCGACATGCCGATTCTCAACTGTGTCTACAGCATACTCTATGAGAAAGTGCCGGCACAGAAAGCCATCGACCGCCTCGCGTTTGAATTGAGATAACAACAACCAATCTATGATTAATAATAACGCTGATTATGAAGAATTTAGAACTAAACATCAAGCATGTGGCAGAATTTGTCACCAAATCGCAGATTGACGCTTTCAACAGCGCAGCTGCCAACGGACTTGAACAACTCGAAAAAGGCACAGGTGCCGGCAACGATTTCCTCGGATGGATGCATCTCCCCAGTGCAACACCGGAATCGCTTGTAGCCGACATCGAAAAGACCGCCGCCACCCTCCGCAACGACTGCGAATATGTAGTGGCAATCGGCATCGGCGGCAGCTATCTTGGCGCCAAAGCCGTTATTGAAGCCCTCAGCGACTCGTTTGCCGCCTACAAACCGGCAAGCAGCGCACGTGTGATTTTCGCCGGACAGAACATCGGCGAGGACTACACCCACGAGCTCGTAAGCCTCTTGAAAGGCAAGAAGTTCGGTATCATCGTGATTTCCAAATCAGGCACAACGACCGAGCCGGCAATCGCATTCCGCATCCTCAAGGAAATGCTTGAGGCACAAGAAGGCAAGGAGTTTGCCTCGAAACACATCGTTGCAGTCACCGACGCCAAGCGCGGCGCGCTCCGCTCGCTCGCCACAGAGGAAGGCTACGCAACCTACGTAATTGAGGACAACGTCGGCGGACGCTTCTCCGTTCTCACACCGGTAGGCCTTCTGCCTATCGCCGTTGCAGGCTTCGACATCCGCGCCCTTCTCGACGGAGCGAAGGCAATGGAGGCGGCCACCGCGGCAGCCGACGACAACAACCCCGCCTACCTCTACGCCAAGACCCGCAACGCACTCTATGCCGAAGGCAAGAAGACGGAGATTCTGGTGAACTACAATCCAAAACTCCACTACCTCGGCGAATGGTGGAAACAGCTTTACGGCGAGAGCGAAGGCAAGGAGCACAAAGGCATCTTCCCAGCCGCTGTCGACAACTCCACCGACCTTCACTCAATGGGTCAGTGGATTCAGGAAGGCGAACGCACCATCTTCGAGACCGTAATCTCCGTAGCCGAGCAACAGCACGAAATGGTGATTCCGAGCGACGACGCCAACCTTGACGGACTCAACTACATCGCAGGCAAGCGCATCGACGAAGTGAACAAGATGGCAGAACTCGGCACCGTAATCGCCCACGTAGACGGCGGAGTGCCCAACATCCACATCACCCTCGGCTCGCTCACAGAGCGCTGCCTCGGCGAAATCATCTACTTCTTCGAGAAAGCGTGCGGCATCAGCGGCTACATCCTCGGCGTGAACCCATTCAACCAGCCGGGAGTAGAGGCCTACAAGAAGAATATGTTCGCACTGCTCAACAAGCCTGGCTACGAGGCAGAGAGCAAAGCCATCCAGGCGAAACTGAAATAACACGCAAACACCATAAGCAAAAGAGACCGTCACTTGGAATAAGTGGCGGTTTTTTTGTCTAAAGTTTTGCGAAATCAAGTATATTTTGTTTCTTTGTTGTTGCATCTCAGATGCGCCGAAAAAAGAGTATTAACTACAATTCCTACCGCTATGAACGCTTTCGTAGAGAAATGCAACAAGATTTTCGGAGAAACCACTCTCCACTATCATAAATTCGACAACATCGACGCAGTGCCGGAAAACCCATACGAGGCAGGCACCATCGACGATGTGCTGTTCAGAAAGAACTGGATCGACGCCGTGCAGTGGCACATGGAGGACATTATCCGCGACCCAGCCATCGACCCCGTCGAGGCACTCGCGCTGAAACGCCGCATCGACAAGTCGAACCAGGACCGCACCGACCTTGTGGAGGACATCGACACCTATTTCCGCGACCTTTACAGCAACGTCAAGCCACTTGACGGCGCCACAATCAACACCGAAAGTCCGGCATGGGCAATCGACCGTCTGTCTATTCTCGCACTGAAAATCTACCACATGCGCCAAGAGGCAGAGCGCACCGACGCCACCGCCGAGCACATAGCCAAGTGCACAGCCAAACTGCGCGTGCTGCTGGAGCAGCAAGTAGACCTCTCAACCGCCATCGGCCAACTCCTTGACGACATCGCCGCCGGCCGCAAATATATGAAAGTCTACCGCCAGATGAAGATGTATAACGACGCAGACACCAATCCGGTGCTCTACGCCCAGAAAAAATAATCAAACCGGGAAGATAGAATTGACAAAAGAATACAAAAACGTACTCATAGCGCGATTTTCCGCCCTCGGTGATGTCGCGATGACCGTCCCGGTGGTCTACTCTGCCTGCGAGGCATACCCCACGGTGCGGTTTGTCATCGCCACACAGCCCGTAGCGTCGTCGCTGTTTGTCAACCCGCCCCAAAACCTCACGGTTGTAGGAGTCGACGTCAAGCAGCGCTACAAAGGCACGCACGGCATCTGGCGTCTTATGGGCGACCTGCGGCGCGAATACGCCATTGACGCGTTTATCGACCTTCACGACGTGATCCGCACCCACATCATGGGCGTCTACTGCCGTATGCACGGCATCCCGATGAGCCGCATCGACAAAGGTCGCAGCGAGAAGCGCGAGCTGACACGCGAGACGGGCAAGAATCTGCATCCGCTGATTTCCACCCGTCAACGCTACTTCGACGCATTCAAGCGAATGGGATTCGACTTCGGCGAGACATTCACGTCGGTCTATCCCTCGGGAACCGACACGACGCTGTTTGCCGACATCACGAAACCCAAATCCGGCGGCGAGCGCTGGATTGCTATCGCCCCGTTTGCCAAGCACGAAGGAAAGATATATCCCCCCGGACTGATGTCGCTCGTTGTCGACACCTTGTCGCAGCGCGACGGGACACGCCTGTTTCTCTTCGGAGGCGGCGGCTATGAGCGCGACATCCTCGAAGAATGGGCGTGCGAGTACCCACACAACGTCACCTCGCTTGCCGGCAAGCGCTACGGCTTTGCCAAAGAGCTTGCGCTGCTGAGCCACTGCGACGTGATGCTCTCGATGGACTCCGCCAACATGCACCTCGCCTCGCTTGTCGAGCTTCCGGTGGTGTCGGTCTGGGGCGCCACACATCCATATTGCGGATTCACCGGATGGCATCAGAATCCAGCCAACGAAGTGCAGACCGACCTACCCTGCCGTCCATGTTCCGTGTTTGGCAACAAGCCGTGCCAACGCGGCGACTATGCCTGCCTCCGCGGCATTGACTACCACGCCATAGTGCAACGGCTTGACAACGTAATAAACCAACGATGAGTGAAGATTTCGACATAAGGACAAGCCGCACCGACGGCGACAATGAATTTGAGCGCGCGCTGCGTCCGCTGGCGTTCGATGATTTCAACGGACAGGAGAAAATCATCGAAAACCTGCGCGTGTTTGTCAAGGCGGCAAAAATGCGCGGAGAGTCGCTCGACCACACGTTGCTTTACGGTCCTCCCGGTCTTGGCAAGACCACCCTGTCAAACATAATGGCAAACGAGCTCGGCGTAGGCTTCAAGATAACGTCAGGCCCCGTGCTCGACAAGCCCGGCGACCTTGCCGGCATCCTGACATCGCTCGAGGAGAACGACGTGCTGTTTATCGACGAGATACACCGCCTCAGCCCCGTTGTCGAAGAATATCTCTACTCCGCAATGGAGGATTTTCGCATCGACATCATGATAGACAAAGGTCCAGGCGCGAGAAGTGTTCAGCTCAACCTGTCGCCGTTCACCCTTGTCGGCGCCACCACACGTAGCGGCCTGCTCACCCCGCCGCTCCGCGCGCGCTTCGGCATAAAATGTCATTTAGAATACTACGACCACGACGTTCTGAGCTCCATCGTGCTGCGCTCCGCCCGTCTGCTCAACGTCAGATGCACAACGGAAGCCGCCGGCGAGATAGCCATGCGCAGCCGCGGCACGCCACGTATCGCCAATGCCCTGCTTCGCCGAGTGCGCGACTTCGCCCAAGTGAAAGGCAACGGCTCCATCGACACCGAGATAGCCAAATTCGCGCTTGAGGCACTCAACATCGACAAGTTCGGACTCGACGAGGTTGACAACAAACTACTGCTCACGATTATCGACAAGTTCAACGGCGGCCCGGTTGGACTCACCACCATCGCCACCGCCCTCGGCGAGGACGCGGAAACCGTGGAGGAAGTCTACGAGCCTTTCCTAATCAAGGAAGGCTTCATCAAGCGCACCCCACGCGGGCGCGAGGTGACAACACTTGCCTACACCCACCTGCACAAGAATCCGCACGCCACCGAGGGAGGGTTGTTTGGATAGACAGAAGGAAAAAAACATATATATTATGACAACTTTTACAGAAGATGAGACACGGCGCTACAGCCGCCAACTGCTGCTCGACGGCTTCGGCGTCGAAGGACAACGCCAGCTGCGCGACAGCCGTGTGATCGTTGTAGGGGCAGGAGGCCTCGGCTCGCCTGTGGCATACTATCTTGCCGCCGCCGGAGTAGGCACAATCGCCTTGGCCGACGGCGACCGCGTAGACCTTTCGAACCTGCAACGCCAGATACTCCACACCACCGCCGACCTCGGCCGCGCGAAGGTGGAGTCGGCCCGCGATAAACTCGTCCGCCTGAACCCAAACATCAAAATCGATACTTATCAAGAATTTCTCACGCCTGAAACCGCCCCTGAGATTTTCAAGAACTACGACTTCGTTGTTGAATGCAGCGACAATTTTCAAACCAAATATCTTGTCAACGACGCTTGCGTAGCCGTAGACAAGCCATTCTCGCTCGGCGGCATCCGCATGCTCGGCGGTCAGACGATGACCCACATTCCCGGCACGGCATGCTACCGCTGCCTTTTCCCCATCGAGCCCGACCCATCGACCGTGCCCAACAGCTCGTCGGTCGGCGTGCTTGGCTCCGCCGTTGGAATAATCGGCAGCATCCAAGCCACCGAGACAATAAAATACATCACCGGCATCGGCACTCTTCTCACCGACCGCCTGCTCGTTGCCGACGCATCGACAATGACATTCAACACCATTTCGCTGCCCCGCAATCCAAAATGTCCGCTATGCTCAGAGAAATGACAAAAACGACCTGGCGCGCCACGCTGACGCTTCTGCTGGTCCTTACCGCCGTGCTTTCAGCCAACGCCCAATCTCTGTCGATGGACTATCTGAGATACATCGAGCAGTGGAGCCCATTGGCAGTGCGCCACCAACAACAATACGGCATTCCGGCGAGCATCACCCTGTCGCAGGGACTGCTTGAGAGCTGTGCCGGACTGTCGCGTCTTGCCACAGAGGGCAACAACCATTTCGGCATCAAGTGCCACAAAGACTGGACCGGCGACGGCATCTATGCCGACGACGACGAGAAGAACGAATGTTTCCGCAAATACGCCGACGCGTCGGAATCGTTTGAAGACCACGCCCGCTTCCTCAAGCGCAAACGCTATCAGCCGCTTTTCCAGTTGAAAGAAACCGACTATGCCGGCTGGGCGGCAGGACTCAAACAGTGTGGCTATGCCACCGACCCGTCGTATGCAGCCAAGCTTGTGAACATAATCGAGACTTATGAGTTATACAAGTATGACACCGGTCAACCGGTTGTAGCCCAGCGCCGCGAGCTCCGAGGCGACGAGACAATGGAGCACACCATCGACATGGCTATAGTCAACGAGTTCAAGATTATGCACAAAATCCGTCAGAAGTGGGGGCTCTACTATGTCACCGTCTATCCCGGCGACACCTACGACAGCATAGCGGAAGAGTTTGGCATGAAAAAGCGCAAGCTGCTTGACTTCAACGACCTTGACCGCAATTCCGAGATGCTCCACTCCGGAGCGATGCTCTACCTACAGGAGAAAAACGAGCGCATGCCGGATGGAATGCCCGAGGCACACAAGGTGAAACGCGGCGAGACAGCGTCGTCGATAGCCCGCGACTATGGGCTGAAACTGAAATCGCTACTGCACATCAACAACCTGCGCGAAAACGACACGCTGACCGTAGGCACATACCTGCGGCTCAGATAGAAAACAATGAATTATTCAAAACTCATAAAAAATAGGGACTTATGAAAAAACAATTATTGACAATCGCTCTGTTGGCAGGCGCCCTGACGGCATCCGCCGGGGTCAACCTCGTGGTTTCCGGCCAGCAACAACAGAGTTTCGCCGTCGGCGACATCGGCAAGATCACCTTCACCGAGTCGACGATGGACGTTTATGGCAAAGATTCCGGCAAGATCGGCACGTTCAGCCTGTCGGACATCACGAAGTTGTTTTTCAGCGACAAAGAGGGAAATGTGACCGAGATCAATCCCGACGGCGCGCTGAAATTCGCAAAAACTGGCAATACACTCAAGGTTGACGGACTGAGCGCTCCCGCCGACGCCTTCATTGTTTCAGCCAGCGGCCGCATCGTCATGCAACAGAAACAATGGGACGGCAACAGCCTCGACATCTCGTCGCTGACAGACGGCGTTTATATCCTTGCCGTCGGCAATGCAGCATTCAAATTCATCAAACAGTAACACAAAAACACCAATAATATGAAAAAATTATTTTTTCCATTGATAGCCATCATAATGGCAGTGGCAGCCTATGCCGGACAAGACGTGCTTAAAATCCATCTGAAAGACGGCTCGACCCAGACCATCGCCGTTTCAGCCATCGACTCACTCACATTCGAGCAAATGCAGTCGGCGGGCACATTTTCAGTAGTCGACCTCACGACAAAGTCGGTAGAGCTCAAATTCGTTCCGGCGAAGACCCTCGGCGCCTTCAACATCGGCGTCATCAAGGCATCAGACCTCAACGCCTTCGCCAACGACGAAGCATTCTGCGCCGACCAAGCCAAGAAATTTGATGCCGACGCCAAGAGCTGGGACATGTCGCTATCGGAATATCTCGACTTCTCCCTCTATAAAGGCAACGAAATCGACGAGACAAAGACATTCCCCTACAGCGACCTTGAAGAAGGCACCGAATATGTGGCATACGCCTACGGCGTCAACACCGCCGACGGCACCGCCAACACGGCGGTGGAGAAATTCACGTTCACCACAGAGTCGCTTCTTGAGCTTGACTTCAAACTCAGCACCAGCGACCTTTCCGCCAAATCAGGCATCATCAACACCAACCCGACCGACGCCAATGCCACCTACTACATCGGCTACGTCACAGCCGACGCCTACACCAAAGATTTCGGCGGCGACGACCAGACCCTTCTCAACAATGCCGTAGGCACAATCAACACCAATCTTGCGATGGGCGGCACATTTGACGCCGTAGCCAAGAAAGGCGCCATGCGCTCGCTGATGTCAGGACTCACACCCAACACGGCATACTACGCCATTGCGTTCGGCATCAAGAAACATAAAGCCAACACCGTCTACAACACCACCCCGTTGCAGAAACTGGCATTCACCACACCAGGCTTCGAAGTGACCGACAACTGCACATTCAGCATCGCTACAGAAAACATCCAGGCAATGCTCTTCGACGTCAAGGTCACCCCAAGCAACGCCGACACCCGCTACTATGTAGCCATCAAGGCCGACAGCGAGACAACCGGCAAGACAGCCGAGCAAATCGCCGACGAGCAAATCGTGTTTGAAGACGGCTTCAGCATCAACTGGGCAACGTCGAAACAAATCCACACCGGCACACAGACCCTCAACAGCCGCACCGACATCGGCGCCACCAACCTGAAGCCGGAAACCGACTACACCATCTACGTTTTCGGTATGGACACCAAGGGCTACCGCACAACAGCCGTATCGACAGCGAAAGTGCGCACATCGGAAGTCAAGAAATCAGATATGACAATCAGCTTTGAAGGCGTCACCGCCGGCGACGAGGCCGACTCACAGGACTTCTTCAAGCGCAACTACTACGTAAACTTCACTCCGGTACCGACGAAAAACGATGAGTACTACTTCGTAGGCCTCGTTTCGGCAACCGACTATGAGTTTGAGACAGCGTTCGGCAGCGACGAAGAGTTTATGAGCAGCGTTATTTCAGCCGCAGGCGAAAACATCATGCTCAACTGCTTCCTCGGCAAGCCGTCGGCACCACTCAAAGGTCAGCTCGACTACAAAGGCAACGCACTGAAACCAGGCACAAAATACTATATCATCGCATTCGGCTACCAGGGCAAAGCCACCACACCGCTGTTTAAACAGGAAGTGACCACCACCGGCGAGGCAGAGACCGGCGGCGGCAACGGGGGTTGGGGATTTTAACGAATCTCAGAAATTTGTCGTACCTTTGCACGGACTTCAAGATTTAAAACAACAAAAATCAACGATATGGACAAAATTGAAAAAGGAAAGTTTGTCGAGATGGCCTACGAACTCTATGAGGTGGGCGAAGACGGCAAGGAAGAACTCATGCTCGAGATGACCAAAGAGAAACCCGAACGTTTCGTCTATGGCGACGAGGACAATATGCTTCCAGCCATCTGCCAAGCCATCGGCGGCAAGACCGCAGGCGAAGGTTTCGACTTCACAGTCACACCGGAGAACGGCTTCGGCGAATATCAGGACGGACTGGTAAAGAAACTGTCGCGCAAGATGTTTGAGATGGACGGCGAGTTTGACAGCAAACACGTCTATGTAGGCGCAGCCATCACAATGATGACCGCCGAAGGCCGTCCTGCACCAGGCATGGTGCTCGACATCACCGACGAAGATGTTACTGTAGACTTCAACCACCCGATGGCAGGCATGACCATGCACTTCAAGGGAGAGATTGTCACCGTCCGCGACGCCACCGAGGCAGAACTCCACCCACAGTGCGGCGGTTGCTCAGGCGACTGCGGCGAGGGAGGCTGCTCCGGCTGCTCTGGCGGCTGCCATTAATCCTACCGGCGTTTTTTTCAACGTCTGAATAAAAACCGACGGCGGCGAATGCTCCAAATTACGAGCATCGCCGCCGTCGCTGTATTATTTTTGCAGAAAAAAAACGAGAAGCCATGAAAAACGAAAACATCAAAGACATCATCGCAGAAAACCGCCGCCGCACAGCCCGTCTTGCCGACAACTACGACCCAATCAGCGGTCAAGGATGCCTCGGCGAGCGAATCACCGTCAGGCGCCGCGGCGGCAAGGACGCGCTTGTGCCAGCCACCATGACCGCCGACCCCAGCTACCGCAAACAAATGTCGGCACACGACTTCAACCAACTACGCCAACGCTACGACTTCGAGTATTGGTGTGCCACGTGTGTCACCGTCAAAGACAAATCAGGCTATGCCGACGTGCGTCTGCGCCTCAACCGTCCACAACGCATCATCGCCGGCGTCCTTGAGCGTCAGCGCACCGCCAACCAGCCCATCCGCGCCATCCTGCTCAAAGCGCGTCAGCTCGGCGGTTCCACCGTTGTTCAAGCCTACATGGCATGGCTCCAGCTCCTTCACCGCGACAACTGGCACAGCCTCATCTGCGCCCACGTCAAAGACGCCGCCCAGACCATCCGCGGCATGATGAGCAAACTGCTCGCCTCCTATCCCGAAGAATATCTACCCGCCGGCGAAAAAAGCCTCCGTCTCACGTCGTTTGAAGGCAGCCGCACCACGATGCGCCTCGGCCACCGCAACAACACCGTCACCATCACGTCGGCAGAGACCCCCGAGGCAGCGCGCGGCAAGGACATCGCCATGGCCCATCTGTCGGAAGTGGCATTCTGGCGCACCTCCGCCTGCCACGACCCCAACGACATCATCCGCTCGATAGCCGGTTCGGTAGCCCTCGCCAGCCACACCCTGCTCGTGATTGAAAGCACCGCCAACGGCGTTGGCAACTATTTCCACACCGAATGGCTCCGCGCCGAAGCCAGTGTGAGTGACAAGACCGCCATCTTCGTCCCGTGGTATGAATATGGCATCTACACCCTTCCTGTCGACGACTATGAAACACTTTGGAACAGCCTCGACCCCTACGAGCGCGGACTGTGGCAGCGCGGCTTGTCGCTTGAACAGATAGCGTGGTATCACGCCAAGCGCCGCGAATACACCACCCACCGCGCCATGCAGGCAGAATATCCGTCGACCGCCGACGAAGCGTTTACCGCCACCGACCGCGGCGTGTTTGACACCGACGGCATCGCGCGTCTGCGCACAGAATGCCGCCAACCGGCATCGACCGGCGAGATTTGCGGCAATGCCGTGAAAGGGCGCGAGGCACTCCGCAACGTGCATTTCACCGCCGACAGCGCCGGACGTCTGAAAATCTGGAAACACCCCGAGCAGAGCGTATCCACCGACCGTTATCTCACCATTGTGGACATAGGCGGCCGCAGCGACACAAGCGACTACAGCGTGATAGCCGTCATTGACCGCCACGGCGACGGCAACCGTCCGGAAATCGTGGCCCAATGGCGCGGCCACACCGACCACGACCTTCTGGCGTGGAACGCCAGCCAGATAGCCACCTACTACCGCAAAGCCCTGCTCATCGTTGAGAGCAACACCATAGAGACCGAGCGCACCGAGGGCGAGAATTCAGGATATATCCTCGACGAAATCGCCGACTACTATGACAACGTGTACTACCGCCGCAGCGGAGAAGGCAGCACGGCAATGCGTCCGGGATTCCACACCAACCGTCAGACCAAACCGCTGATTGTCAACAATCTTGTGGCAGCCGTGCGCGACGGCAGCTACACCGAGCGCGACAGCGGCGCCGTCGACGAGCTTCAGACCTACGAGCGCAAGCCCAACGGCACTTTCGGCGCCAAGGACGGCCATCACGACGACATTCTGATGACCCGCTGCATCGGACTCTTCATAGCCCAGGAAATGGCTCGCAACGGCGGATGCGACATCACTGCGCTTAAGCGACCATTCTGCTGAGCGAAAAAAATTTAAAAAAATTTCACCCCGTCTTTAAACCTTTCGTGAAGAAGCAAGTCATAGTAGTACAAAAACAATTATATAAAACAATTTTTTGCAAGATATATTAGGGCTAACGCCCTGCACAGAGCATCAAAAAAATGTGTGAGAACACAGAACGGGTTTTTACAAACAATTTTTTCATTGGTATGGATGGGCTTCGACAACGAAGCCCATTACTTTTTTTCGACAGACCTTCAGAGACTCGAAAAAAAACAGAGTCCAAAAAGAGGGTCAGAGAAGCCCCTCCGGGGCAAAAGTCGGATATTTTCTAAAAAAAAAGTGTTTTTTATGAACCAAAGTTAAGGTATTTTTGATTTCTATGCCTTAACTTTGTACCCTGTAAAAACTTACACCGAAGACCGATGAATTATTCTTTCTTGGATTTTCTATCGCTTATTGGAGCGGTAGGGTTGTTCCTCTACGGAATGAAAATAATGAGTGAAGGCCTGCAGAAGACTGCCGGCGACAGAATGCGCAACATCTTGTCGGCAATGACAAAGAACCGTTTCGCAGGTTTGATAACCGGTATCTTCATCACAGCACTGATTCAATCCTCGTCGGCCTCGACAGTGATGGTTGTCAGTTTCGTGAACGCCGGACTGATGTCGCTCGCCGACTCCATGGCCGTCATCATGGGCGCCAACGTAGGCACCACCTTCACCGCTTGGATAATCTCCATCTTCGGCGGCCAGGTAAACGTCAACGCCTTCATCCTGCCTCTTATCGGTATCGCCACCCCCTTCCTATTCTCAAGCAAAAGCAACTACAAGTCGATAGCCGAATTTCTTATCGGCTTCTCCTTCCTCTTCTTAGGCCTGCAACTCATCAGCGAGAACGTGCCCGAGCTTGACGCCAACGCGCTCGAATTCCTTGCCCATTACGCCGATATGGGCTTTGCGTCGGTGGTTATTTTCGTGCTTGTCGGCATCGTCATCACCATGATAATCCAATCGTCGGCAGCGTCGTTTGCCATCGTGATGATTATGTGCGGCAAGGGCTGGATAACGTTTGAGATGGGCTGCGCGATGGTGCTCGGAAGCAACATAGGCACCACAATCACCCCAATTCTCGCCTCCCTCGGCGGTAACTCCGCGGCAAAGAAAGCCGCCCTCGGGCATCTGCTTTTCAACTGCTTCGGCACCGTGTGGGCACTGATTTTCATCTACCCACTGATTTCGCTTGTAATCACCATCACAGCCAAGATAGGGCCAGGCAATCCCGTCATCGCCGGCGCAGCCGCAATGTCGTTCGGACTGTCGGTTTTCCACACGATATTCAACCTTATCAACGTAGTCATCATGATTTGGTTGACCGAATACTACGTGAAAATCTGCAACTTTCTCATCAAGCCCAAGCACAAAGAAGAGGACGAGTTCCAGCTCAAATACATCTCCCGAGGCATGCTCAACGCCGCCGAGCTCAACATTGCCCAGGCACAGCGAGAGATTGAGGTCTATGCCGACCGCGTCAACCGCATGTTCGGCATGGTCAAGTCGCTGCGCCACATCAAGCCCGAGACCGAGGAATTCAACAAGCTTTTTTCGCGCATCGGCAAATATGAGGAAATCTCCGACCGCATGGAGATAGAGATAGCCAACTACCTCAACCGCGTTGTCGACGGCCGACTGAGCTATGAAGGCAAAATGCGTATCTCGTCGATGCTCAGCATTGTCAGCGAGATAGAGAGCATCGCCGACAGCTGCAACAACCTTGCGCGCACCATGGTGCGCCAGCACGAGGCAAAAGTCACATTCAACCAGATAGTCTCAGCCAACATCGACACGATGTTTAAATACACCTCCGAGGCCCTTGAGAACATGATACTGCTGCTCCGCGACATCGAGAACGCCGATGAGAAGCATATCATGATTTCCTACAACAAAGAGCGTGAAATCAACAACTACCGCAATGCCCTCCGTTCGGAGAATGTGGACAACATCAACCACAAGATTTACCCGTATGAGGAAGGCATCTACTATATGGACATCATCTGCGAGAGCGAGCGTCTGTGCGACTACATCGTCAACGTAGTTGACTGCGTTCGCGCCCAGACAGAAGCCGAGGCATAGAGCCGCACGGCTGACAATCTACAGGCGGCAAGCTGCAACGGTTGTGCAACTTGCCGCCTGCCATTTTTCATAAAAAACGGGAAAAGGGCAGCACATCAACAATCTTTAAGGTTTGTAGACGCAATTTTTGAGGATTTTTGCGTATGTTTGCACAGATAAAGCAAAGCGAACGCACAACGACATCACCTATTGACGATTATGCCGAGCCCCAGCTTTCACAACTATTAAACACAAGAACCATAACCAAACCATTATGAAGTCCTTAAAATCAATCATCCTGACAGTCCTGACGGTTGCAATGAGCACCTTGACGGCACAGGCAGCAATCAGTGTCGGCGCAGAGCAGACAAGTGAATACATCCCGTTGCTGAAAGGCAAGCGCGTAGCGCTTCTGAGCAACCACACCGGCATGGTTGGCAACGAGCATGTGCTCGACATCATGCTGCGCAAAGGCGTCAACGTCACAACAATCTTCTCTCCCGAACACGGCTTCCGCGGCAATGCCGACGCCGGCGAACACGTGAAGAGCAGCATCGACCCCAAGACCGGCATCCCCATCGCCTCTCTCTACGACGGCAACAAACGCGAGCCCAAGAAGGAAATAATGGCAAAATTCGACATCATCGTCACCGACATCCAGGATGTAGGCCTGCGGTTCTACACCTACTACTGCACGATGGTCGACCTTATGAACGCCGCCGTCAAATACGGCAAGGAGTTTATGGTTCTCGACCGTCCGAACCCCAACGGCATGTATGTCGACGGTCCGATCCTCGACATGAAATACGAATCAGGCGTAGGACGCCTTCCGATACCCATCGTGCACGGCCTCACAATGGGCGAGATTGCCACAATGGCAAACGGCGAAGGCTGGCTCAAGGGCGGCAAGAAAGTGCCGTTGACCGTGATAAAGTGCAAGGGCTACACCCATCAGAGCCGCTACGTGCTGCCTATCGCACCGTCACCCAACCTCCCCAACATGCACGCCATCTATCTTTATCCGTCGATGTGCTATTTCGAAGCCACCCCGGTCAGCCTCGGGCGCGGCACGACGAAGCCATTCCAGATTTACGGGCATCCCAACATGAAGGGCTATTCGTTCTCGTTCACACCGCGCAGCATCAGCGGCGCCAAGAATCCGCCACAACTCAACAAGCTGTGCTACGGTGTTGACTTGTCAGGTCTGTCGGACGAAGAAGTCATCGCCAAAGGCATAAACCTCGAATACCTCATCGACGCCTACCGCAACCTCAATCTTGACGACCACTTCTTCCGTCCGTTCTTCGAGCTGCTCATAGGTCGCGGCGACATCCGCAAAATGATAAAGGAAGGCAAGAGCGCCGAAGAAATCAAAGCCACATGGCAGTCGGACGTCGAGAAGTTCAAGGCACAGCGCCGTCCATATCTTCTTTATGCAGAATAATCAACAATTCAATCACTTATAACAAAACACCGAAAAACTTATGTCAACTCCTTGGATAATCCTCGCGACAATCGCGTTTTATTTCCTACTGCTGTTTGTCATTTCATGGATAACCGGCCGCAAGGCCGACAACGCCGGCTTCTTCACCGGCAACCGCAAATCGCCGTGGTATCTTGTTGCGATAGCTATGATCGGCGCGCCGATTTCAGGTGTCACATTCATCTCCGTCCCCGGTGCCGTCGCCGCCAACGGCTACTCCTACATGCAGATGGTGCTCGGCTTCTTTGTCGGCGCACTGCTCGTCTCGCTTGTGCTGATACCGATGTTCTACCGTATGAACCTTGTCAGCATCTACGGCTACCTTGAAAACCGCTTCGGTCTTGCAAGCTACCGCACAGGCGCATGGTTCTTCTTCATCTCCAAGATGCTCGGCGCGTCGGTGCGCTTCTTCGTTGTCTGCGTTGTGCTCCAGTCGCTTGTTTTCGATTCGTTCGGCATACCGTTCTCCGTCAACGTCATTCTCACCGTGGCACTCATCTGGCTCTACTCCTACCAGGGCGGCGTCAAGTCGCTCATCTGGACCGACTCGCTTAAGACCATCTGCCTTGTAGGCTCTCTGATCTGCTGCGTTGTGGTCATCGCCGGCCGCCTCGACATGGGCATCGCCGACCTTCCCGGAGCCGTTATCGCCGACAAGACCAGTCAGATATTCTTCTTCGACAATCCATCGGACGCCCACTACTTCTGGAAGCAATTTCTCGCCGGAGTGTTTATGCTTATAGCCATGACCGGCCTTGACCAAGACCTCATGCAACGCACAATGAGCTGCAAGAACTTCCGCGACTCACAGAAGAATATGATTGTTGCCAACTTCATGCAAATCTTCGTCATCGGGCTGTTTCTCGTGCTCGGCACCCTTCTCTACATGTATGCCGGCCGCAACGGCATCCACACCGAGAAGCCCGACGCCCTCTTCGGCGCAATTGCCTGGAGCGACGGCTTCCCGATAATAATCGGCATTCTGTTTATCCTCGGCCTCATCGCAGCGTCATACTCCGCCGCCGGCTCCGCCCTCACGGCTATGACCACCTCATTCACCGTCGACATTCTCCAAGCCGACAAGAAGAAGGACGACGCCCATCTGACAAGCACCCGCAAGAAAGTGCACGTTGCCATGTCGGTGTTGATGATTGTCACCATCATCGTGTTCAACGCCCTCAACAACGACAGCGCCATCAACGCCGTCTACTCGCTTGCCTCCTACACCTACGGTCCGATTCTCGGTATGTTTGTGTTTGGCATGGCATGCAAGAAGCCCGTCAACGACAAACTTGTCCCAGTGGTCTGCATCGCAGCTCCCCTCATCAGCCTCGTGCTTCAGAAAAACAGCGAGGCATGGTTCAACGGCTATCAGATAGGCTTCGAGCTGCTGCTAATCAACGCAGCGCTCACCGTGGTAGGTCTGGCATTCTTAATCAAAAGAAACAAATAGCCAGGAATGTCGCGCAACCTGCTGAACAAATATATCTGGCTGCTTGAAACCATAGAGCGCCACGGCCGCCTGTCGCGAGCTGAGCTCAACGACCTGTGGCTCGCCTCCGACATCTCCGGAGGCGAGCCGTTGGCGCGGCGCACATTCTACAACTACCGCAACGGCATAGAGGAGATTTTCGGCATCTCGATAGCCTACAACAGCGCCACCTACGAATATTTCATCGAAAACGCCGACGCCACCGGCGAGCTCAGCGGCTGGCTCATCAACTCAATGTCGATCAACGGAATGCTCAGCGACGCAGGCGACATCGCCGACCGCGTGATGCTGGAAGACGTGCCGTCGGCACGCCGCTATCTCGCCACGGTGATCGACGCCATCAAGAAGTTTCGCAAGGTGAAGTTCTCCTACACTCCATTCTACCGCAGCAAAGCAAGCGAAGGCATCATCATAGAGCCCTACTTCCTGCGCATTTTCAAGCAACGGTGGTATGTGATAGGCTACAACTCCAAGGACCGCATGGTTAAGACCTATTCTCTCGACCGCGTTAACACCCTGACACTCACTGAGGAGCATTTCGACGACCCCGGCATCAGCGTGAAAGAGTTTTTCAAGAACTTTTTCGGCATTATGACCACCAAAAGCGAGGCAAAGCACGTTGTGCTGCGCGCCGACAGCGAACAGGCCAAATACCTGCGCGCCCTTCCGCTCCACCCCTCCCAGCGCGAGACCATGGGCGACGGCTACAGCGATTTCGACTACCATCTCTGCATCACCTACGACTTTATCCAGGAACTGTTGTCGAAAGGCAGCCGCATCATGGTTGTCGCCCCCGCGGAATTGAAGGCCGCCGTGGTTGAAGAACTGCGCAAGTCGCTGTCGAACTATGAGCTATAGGACAATTAAGCCACAAAAAGCGATATTTTAAAAATTATTATCTTCGTCCAAGTTGCCACAAATGCTTGGGAAATGAGTATTTTTGCAATCGCAATGAGGCAGTTATTCATCACGTTACTAATCTGCGTGGTTTCAGCCATTGGAGCCGACGCACAAATTGTTGACCTTGGACAGGAAAAGATCAACACCGACAGTCTGCGCCGCGAACTTGACAATGGTCCGTACTTCACGCTCTACAAAGACAATTATTTCATCACCGGCACATCGATAGGACCGCAAGCCCCATCGCGCACCAACAGCGACGTGAAATTCCAAGTGAGCATCGCGCAGCGTCTCACAAAGAGTACGCTTCCGTTCAACACGTATCTCTTTCTCTTCTACTCGCAGAAGTGCATGTGGAACATCTACGAGGAGTCGCTTCCCATGCGCGACCTCAACTTCAACCCCGGAATCGGTCTGGCAAAGCATCTGTTTGTCAAAAACCGCTATATCGGCAAGGTCACGCTCCTCGTCGAGCATGAGTCAAACGGACGCGACGGCGTGGATTCCCGCAGCTGGAACAAGATTTCGCTTGCCTGCAACATCTTCATCGACCCGAATTTCATGATTCACGGCAAGGTGTGGATTCCCATCATCGACGGTATGAACAACAAAGACATCCTCGACTACAGCGGCATCTACCAGACCGGCATGACCTACACCACCCCCAACAAGCGGTTCGGCTTTGGGCTGACGCTCATCAAGCGCCGCGGATGGCGGCTGAGCTACAACACCATCTGGGAGTTCAACTACCGAGTGTTCAAGAAAGACAATCAATTTCTCTTCGTGCAATACTACAACGGATATGGAGAAAACCTGCTCGACTACAACAAGTTTCACTCGCGCCTGCGTGTGGGACTCGTTATAAAGCCAAAACTTTTCAGCGATTTCTAAGTTATGAAAATAGGATTCGACGCCAAGCGGGCGGCACAAAACCGCACAGGGCTGGGAAACTACAGCCGCTTCGTGCTGCGCATCCTCTCGCAGCAGCACCCCGAAAACGAATACCGCCTCTACATGCCCAACCCACGGCGCACGCCGTTTCTGCACGAGATACCCACCATTGCGAGCCTGCGACAATGCTTCCCTCCCAAAGGAGTGTGGAGCCGTCTGCGGCAACTGTGGCGCGTGTGGGGCGTGACATCCACGCTGCGCGACGACGGCATAGAGCTGTTTCACGGGCTCAGCAACGAGCTGCCCCTCAACATAGGCCGCGGCAATTGCCGCAGCGTGGTGACCATACACGACCTTATCTTCATCCACACTCCACAATACTACCACTGGATTGACAGGCAGATCTACAACTACAAGTTCCGCCACGCCTGCCATTCCGCCGACCGTGTTATTGCCGTGAGCCAATACACCAAACGCGAGATTATGCACTACTACGGCGTAGCAGAGGAGAAAATCGACGTGGTCTATCAGGGTTGCGACAAGGCGTTTGCCGCCGAGATTGCGCAATCCACGCTCGACGACGTGAAGGCGCGCTACGGCCTTCCCTCCGAGTTTGCACTGTTTGTGGGCAGCATAGAGGAGCGCAAGAATCTCGGTTTGCTCGTCGAGGCACTGCGGCTGTCGGCCTCCGGCGGACGCGCGTTCCACATCGTTGCCGTAGGACGCTCCACAGCCTACTGCGAGTCGCTGAAACGCCGCATTGCAGAGCTCGGTCTTGCCGACTACTGCCATTTTCACCACAACGTGCCGTTTGCCGACTTGCCATCGTTTTATCGGCTCGCGTGCCTGTTTGTCTACCCTTCACGCATCGAGGGCTTCGGCATTCCTCTGCTCGAGGCGCTCACCAGCGGCGTGCCGGCGGTGGGCTGCACCGGCTCGTGTCTTGAGGAGGCCGGCGGACAGGGATCGATATATGTCGACCCCGACGACGCAGAGGGCATGAGAAAGGCTGTGGAGAGCGTGCTTGGCGACGAGACGCTGCGCCAGCGCATGATTGCCGACGGCAGGGAACACATCAAGCGCTTCACCGACGAGACGCTGTGCGCCGACTTGATGCGCGTGTATGAAAAGACGATGAGCCAGCCGTCTGCAACCCGCTGAAACGCCGCGCTGACGCACAACAACGACAAAGCTCAATCTGTCTGCATTAATTCAGCGAAGAAGAATTTCGTCAAAAAGTAGATTCCGTGTTCCAATATATGGAATATCAGGACGTTGACACCGGCATTCTGATTGAACACGGTTTCAATTTCCTAAACCCAAGAGTATTCAATGGACAAAACTATGTCGCTAAGCACTTTTTCGCTCATTTTTTGTAAATAATTTTGCTTATTCGCAAATTATAATTATTTTTACGCAAATTAATCTGATTTGATATGAAAAAGGCACTATTTTTTATGATTTTCATATTCGCGACTGCGATTTGCGGATATGCACAGGAGGCACCGGCTGCAGAACAGAACGACGACAAGACTTTGGATTCCCGCCATCAGAACCGCCGCACCATGCGCGGATATAAGGCATTCTATGATGTGGAGTATGGTTTTGACATCGACGATGAGGAAAAAGACTGGGAAGGAGGTTATATTGCCGGCTATCCGCACTGCAATAATTTTATGATTTCGACAACGCAGGGCTACCAATTCAACAACTTCTTCTTTTTAGGCGGAGGATTGGGATTGCTTAGATATATCGACGGAAAGAAAACCATGATGCCAATCTTTGCAGAAACCAGCATCAATCTGCTCAACAACAAGCGAGTTATGCCGTTTCTTCAAGCTCGTTTAGGCACGGTTGTCGGCGAATGGGGCGGAGTCTACTATTCCGCGATATGCGGAGTAAGACTGAAGGTTGCACAAAGGCATGCAGTATCTCTGTCGCTGATAATGAGCGACCATTTTGATGTCGAGTCATTTATCAACGACCAAGACGATGGAATTTCGTGGTTCGCCAGGTCGCTTGGCATAAAACTGGGTTTTGAATTTTAACAAACCACAGATATGAAAAAGACACTATTTTTTATGATTTTCATATTCGCGACTGCGATTTGCGGATATGCACAGGAGGCGCCGGCTACAGAACAGAACGACGACTCTGAACTGATTTTACGCTATCAGAACCGCCGCACCATGCGCGGATATAAAATGCTGTTCGAGGCAGGCTACCAATGGGGGTTGCCCGACAAAGAAGGCTTCCTATGCGGCGTCTACGACCCCGACAAGTGGAGCGTCGGCGCGTCGGCAGGCTTCCAATTCAACAATTTCGTGTTTCTTGGCGGCGGCACCGATTTTCAATTATACCGTAGCGGCGGCAACACCTATCTGACGGTTCCCGTTTTCGGCGAACTCAGAATAAATGTGTTAAACGACAAAAAGTTTACACCTTTTGGCGATGTCAGGTTTGGCTACGGCATCGGCGATATCCGCGGTGCGTATGTCGCATTCCAAGTGGGAGTGCGCTACTCACTTCCGAAGCACCATGCAATCTACCTGCTGTGCCAGTATGACAACCAATTGGGCGACGGTTCGGCAGACCACACCGACTTTGTCAACGACAATCTCGGATTTAAATTGGGTTATGAATTTTAAGCACAAAGATTATGAGACGATTCCTGGCTTTTATCACAATAGCGATGCTGGCACTTGCCGCCAACGCACAACAGTCGCCGACAAACACCGACGCCGTGCGCAGCAAGCTGACGATGCGCGGCTACAAAGCTTTTTACGACGTCAATTATCTGTTTACGATTTATCCCTCAGACACAGATACTGGCAACAGTCTCGGCTTCTCCACGTCGCATGGATTCCAATTCAACAACCATCTTTATTTTGGCGGCGGCATCGGGTTTAACTCGTTTTTCTGCGACGGAACGACACGCCTTGTTGTACCGATATTCGGCGAACTGCGATGCAATTTTCTCAACCGCCGCACCACCCCGTTTGTCTGCGGACGCTATGGCTACGGCTTCGGCAAGATTCACGGCTCATACGACAGTCTTGTGCTCGGCATGCGCCTCGCTCTCAAAAACAACCACTCGCTAACCGCCGGCGTTGAGTACAGTGTTCAATTAGACATCGGCGACAATGACTACTCCCAGACCAACATAGGCTTCCGTCTGGGCTACGAATTCTGACAAACCCGACAAACACTGAAGGACACAAACGCATTGCCGCGCCGCTGTTTTTTTTGAGCCGTTAAAAAAGCCAAGACAGCGGCGCGTCTCCGCATTTTGACATTGATGATGTCCGTTTATAAAAAATATTTCTTACATTTGCATAAACGAGTCTTCATTGATATGAAAGAATTAAAGATCACTACCAACGTGCGGGTTTATCAGTATGATGAACTCGTTGAAGAGGACAAAATTTTAGTTGACAAGGCAAAGGCTATGACCGAAAATTCGTATGCGCCCTACAGCAAATTCCATGTAGGCGCCGCGGTGCTGCTGTCGAACGGCAAGATTGTTGGCGGCTCCAACCAGGAAAACGCCGCTTTCCCGTCGGGCACGTGCGCCGAGCGCACCACCGTATACTACGCGCATTCAAAATATCCGGAAGCCAAGTTTGAGAAACTCGCCATCGCCGCCAAAAAAGACGGAAAGTTTACGAGCTGCCCCGTGTCGCCCTGCGGCGCTTGCCGCCAGTCTATCCTTGAGTATGAGACCCTCGGCAAGCAACCGGTTAAGATTTATCTCTACGGCGATGACGGCATTTATGTTGTAGACCGGGTAGCAGACCTCCTGCCCCTGCATTTCGACAGTTTCTAACCGCCTGTGCCAATGATAAAAACAGTAATAAACCCGGAATTCGAGCATCTGCGCAAGGAGTTGTCGTCAATCCCGGAGACAATAGCCGTGTGCGGCACAAAGATTTTTCAGGGACGCAACCGCATCTACCGCGCCACCATCGGCGGCATCGACCTTACGGTGAAGGAATTCAGAGTTCCGTCGCTGGCAAACCGCATTGTCTACACTTTCTTCAGAAAGGGCAAGGCGCGCCGGTCGTATGACAACGCGATGACGCTCGGCAAGCTCGGCATCGGCACTCCGGAACCCATAGCCTACATCGAGGAGCGCGCCGGCGGTCTGCTCCGCCGCAGCTACTACGTGTGCCGCTACTGGGAAGGAGACGTTGTTGGCGGATGGGAACACAAAATGAGCGACTCGGGCGCGATGCTCGAATCGCTTGCCCGCTTCACACTGACACTCCACCAAAAAGGCGTTTACCACAAGGACTTCTCGCAGGGCAACATTCTCTATCGCCGCGACAAAGACGGCGGATTCGAGTTTGTGCTTGTCGACATAAACCGGATGCTGTTTGGCGTGCACGACACTGCACGGCTCTACCGCAACTTCCGCAGCATCAACATCCAAAGCGAGCACGAGACAGCGCGCTTCGCCGAGGCTTATGCCCGCGTGGCTGGACTCGACGAGGAAAAGATGCACTCCGTTGCTGTCGAGATGCTGCAACAGTACAAGAAAGAAAAGGCGCTCCACCATCGACTGAAAAAACTTATAGGAAAATGATTTTTACAATGAGAAAAACGATATATCTGCTGTTTGCCGTCATAGCGGCTGCCGTATGCACAGCATGCGGCAACAGCGCGTTCAGCATCGAGGGCAAACTGACCGATGCTGGCACACAGAATCTGCGCATCGTATACCAGGCCGGCGACTCAATCGTGTCACAATGGGTGCCGGCAGTCAACGGCGAGTTCAAAGTGGACGGCAAGGCATCCGACCTGTCGGTGGTCTATCTCTACAGCGCGCAGATGCAACTGATTGCCCACCTTGCAGTGGAAGGCAGCGACCACATAAAGATTGAAGGCTCAATAGCCGACCGCTACAACCTGAAGGTGACGGGTTCGGACATCAATGAGCAGTGGAACGACTTTATCCGGGCACATGCCGCCGACTTCAAGGCGATGCGCAACGACCGCACAGACAAGGCGATAGCCGACTATATAGACAAGAATCCGAAAAATGTGGTAAGCACGCTGCTGCTCACGTGCGACTATTCCGACATTTCCAGCCCCAACGCACAGGCGTTGCTGAAGAAAATCGACAAGACAGCCAAACCGGAGCAGCTGCTGTCGCTGTATTCGCAATTTTTAAACAACGGCGACCTGACATCGAAAAAAGTGGCCTCGCTGAAACTGCGCAACGACCAGGATTCGCTGGTGATTGTGCGCACTTACGACCATCCGGCGACCATCCTGTTTTTCTGGCGCAACGAAGACAGCGACCGCCAGACAATGGTCAACTCGCTGAAGACACTGTGTCGTGGCAGCCGCCTGCAAATGGTCGACATCTGTCTTGACTCCGACACACTTGACTGGCGCCGTACCATTGATGGAGATTCCGTGAAATGGGGTCACTACAAAGCCATCGGCGGCGTTGTCGACAAGACCATCGTAGACCTCAACGTCAAGGGTTCGCCATACTTCATCGTCGCCGACTCTACCGGCACACAAATCTACCGCGGCACACAGTTTGATAAACTGCGCGATGTCCTGAACAAGAAAAAAATCAAATAACACAGATGTTTACCAAGACCAACGGAGCCGCCGTGCAAGGCATCGACGCCCTGATGATAAAGATAGAAGTGTCGGTGGAACAAGGATTCGGATTCTGCATTGTCGGACTCCCCGACACCGCCGTAAAGGAGAGCTACCAACGCATCCTCTCAGCCGTGAAGATGTGCGGCATCGAGTTTCCGCGCCGCAAGGTGGTGGTCAACATGTCGCCCGCCGACGTGAAAAAAGAAGGGTCGGCCTACGACCTTCCGCTTGCCATCGCGGTGCTTGCCGCCGATGAAAAGGTGACAGCCGACCGCCTGGAGCGCTTCATGCTAATGGGCGAACTGAGCCTTGACGGCTCGCTGCAACCCATCAAAGGCGTGCTCCCGATGGCAATAAAGGCCCGCGAACACGGACTCGACGGCATCATCGTGCCAAAGGCCAACGTGATGGAGGCCGCCGTGGTCAACAACCTCAACGTCTATGGCGCCGACAACATCCTTGAGGTAATCGGCTTCTTCAACAACACCTACGACCTTCAGCCCACCGTGGTCGACACGCGCGAGATGTTTCGCCGCCAAGTGGACCATTTCGACTTCGACTTCTCGGAAGTCAAGGGTCAGGAAATCGTGAAACGCGCCTTCGAGGTGGCGTGCGCGGGCGGCCACAACATACTGCTCATCGGGTCGCCCGGCTCGGGAAAGTCGATGATGGCAAAACGCCTGCCGTCGATCCTTCCGCCGCTGACGTTGCAGGAAGCCCTCGAAACCACCAAAATACACTCCGTTGCAGGCAAACTGAAACAAGGGTCGATGCTGATGACTCAACGTCCTTTCCGCTCACCCCACCACACCATCTCTCCGGTGGCTCTCGTTGGCGGAGGCTCCTATCCAACTCCCGGCGAAATCAGCCTTGCCCATAACGGAATACTCTTTCTCGACGAGTTTCCGGAATTCAGCCGTCAGGTGCTCGAAGTGATGCGCCAACCGCTCGAAGACCGCCATATCACCATCTCGCGCGCAAAATACACCGTGGACTATCCCGCAGGGTTCATGCTTGTGGCATCGATGAACCCCTGTCCGTGTGGATACTACAACCATCCCACAAAGCAATGCATCTGCGCACCCGGCGCGGTGCAGCACTATCTTAACCGCATCTCCGGCCCGCTCCTCGACCGCATCGACCTGCAGGTGGAAGTGGCACCAGTGGAATTTGACGACATCTCGTCGACCGCCCCGGCCGAGAGCAGCGCAGCCATACGCGAACGCGTGATCCGGGCGCGCGAAATACAGACACGCCGCTACGAAGGCATCAAGGGCGTGCACTGCAACGCCCAGATGACCACCGCACTGATGCACCAATATGCACAGCCCGACGCTGCCGGACTCGAAAAGCTGAAAGACGCCATGACGCGGTTCAACATGTCGGCACGCGCCTACGACCGCATCCTCCGCGTGGCGCGCACCATCGCCGACCTTGAAGGCAGCGACCGCGTGCTCACCTACCACATCCAGGAGGCTATCGGCTACCGCAACCTCGACCGCGGCAACTGGGCAGAGCGCAGGATGTTCTGACAAAGGCTTTTTGCGATTGGTTTTTAACCCTACAAAAAGAAAACAAAAATGAACAATTCAATCGAAATATACCACTCGCAAGACGGAAGCGTACAGCTTAATGTAAAGCTGGAAAATGAGACAGTGTGGCTGAGTGCAAATCAAATGGCTATGCTTTTTGACCGCGATGCAAAGACAATACGCAAACATATAAACAATGTTTTTGCAGATGGAGAATTGGCAAAGGAAAGCAACACGCAAAAAATGCGTGTTGCTAATTCCGACAAACCTGTTCCGTTCTATAATCTTGATGTAATCATTTCTGTAGGATATAGAGTAAAGAGTAGGCAAGGCGTACAATTCCGCCAATGGGCAACCTCCATCCTCAAACAATACCTCATCAAGGGCTATGTTGTCAACCAACAGATAAAACTCGACCGCTACAACGAGCTTAAGGATGTTGTGCGCCTCATGTCGCGCTCCATTGTCTTGCAGGACAATGTGACCACAGACGAGTATAGCGGGCTGTTCAACGTTATCTCCGACTATGTATATGCGCTCGACACACTCGACCAGTATGACTATCAGTCGCTCTCCATCTCAAAGACAACCAAGGAAGAGCCATTCCGCGCCACTTACGACAATGCAATGGAGGTTATCAACGCATTGAAAGAGAAGTTCGGTGGCAGCAAGTGGTTTGCCAATGAGAAGGACGACTCGTTCAAGAGCAGCATCGGACAAATCTATCAGACCTTCGGTGGAGAGGAACTCTATCCGTCGGTAGAAGAAAAAGCCGCAATGCTTTTGTATCTTGTTGTGAAGAACCACTCTTTCAGCGACGGCAACAAGCGTATCGCCGCAATGCTCTTTCTCTGGTTTCTCAACAACAACCGTGTGCTCTATGCAAAAGACGGACATAAGCGCATAGCCGACAACACTCTCGTTGCGCTCACTCTGATGATAGCCGAGAGCCGCACAGAAGAGAAGGACGTGATGGTGAAAGTTGTGGTGAATCTGATCAACAAAGAGAATCAGTAGAAGTCACAATCATAGGTTTGTATATGCATTTTTGAATATAAGTAGTTATATTTGTACAAATTTTATAGAAATCTGTGCTGCGGCAACTGGGCAGAGCGCAGGATGTTCTGACAACTATTTGAAAAAATATGCGCAAATAAATTATGATGAAACTTATTTCCGACAAAAGCCAAGAATTGATAAAAGGCGACAATTGCTTTGACATAATACGCTATTATCTATCTTTTATTGTGGTTTTTGCCCATTTTTCAATACTGTCTGGCGCAAATAATTTCAATTGGATAACAAGTAGCGGAGAAGCTGTTTCTGGATTCTTCATACTCAGTGGCTTTCTCGTATACTATAGTTTTCTAAAGAAACCACAGTTAAATGATTATATAAAAAAACGAGCTCGGCGCATATTGCCACCATACATATTCATTGTTTTCTTATGCTTTATTGGAGGTTTGTTTTTGTCGACAATGACAGTTTCTGAATATTTTACCTCTCCACAATTGTATAAGTACATTGTCTCCAATGTATGTTTCTTGAATTTTTTAGAACCGTGTCTTCCCGGTGTATTTACAGACAACATAATGCCAGCAGTCAATGGCTCATTATGGACAATGAAAGTTGAAGTTATGCTATATGCTTCAGTCCCCATTTCTTTTTATTTTTTCAAACGATGGAACAAAAAAATCGTTCTTTTACTGATTTTTGCCATATCAATCTCTTATCGTGAATGTTTTGAATATCTTTACGACATAACAAACAACGATTTTTATTTAATTTTAGGCAGACAAATGGTAAGTCAACTGGTTTATTTTTATTCAGGGACTGCCATTCTAATGTTTTTTGACAAATTTCAGAGAAATATAAAGATTCTCCTTCCCTGCGCTTTGCTTATATATTTATTCAAATCAGAATTCATCGTATTTGAATATCTTTCACCATTTGCATTCGCCATCATTATAATAGGGATTGCATATAACTTCAGATATCTAAATTTTATTGGAAAATACAGCAATGTGGCATATGGCATCTATTTGTTCCATTTTCCTGTCATACAAACAATTCTACATTATAACATACACGAATACAGCTTTTCGTTGGCACTTGCGCTCTCTGTATTTTTGACAATAGCACTTGCCATCTTCTCTTGGAACTTTATAGAAAAACCATTTATGCGTTTCTCAGCACAAAGACAGCCTCGCGGCCTACGTTGAAAAGCAAATCAAGAATGCTCTGATTGGGCTGAAATCCAAATTTTGACGACCATATCTGATAGTATGGCTCGAGTGTTTGCTCCGTCAGCACACCGTCGCGTAGATTGAGGGCGTCAGAGGTCTCCAAATCGTTTTTATTGTCAATAACGACTGTTTCTATATCCAAGTCGAGAAAATCGATTACAGCGGCGTGCAGCGTCAAATTAAGCGATGCTATTGTTTGTATCGACTCGTCTGTATAGATTTGCTTCAAATCATCTGCAAAATAGTCGAAGAACGGAGTGCGTCCGTAAGCCGAGAACAACGCACCCCAATGCGTATGTCGCCAATTGCCGTGACTGGAAAGCGCCACCTCTCCCACCGCCATCAGCCTGTTTGGCTTTTGCAGCGACGCCGACAGCTGCTGGCATCCGTTTGTGCCAACAATGTCCATACGGTTAAGATGCTTGTGGTGCTTGTCGAAAGGCTCCGACAAATCTATCGCCACCTTGCCATAACGAAGCATGGCAGCGTAATAGTCTACGCTGCCCGCATATCTGGAGCTGAACACTGCTTTCAATGTGTCCATCTTATTCTACTTGTCGGGATTTGCATCCTTGAAGATTCTGTTCCAACGGATTCCAGAGAATAACGGTTTATCCTCGTCGAATGATATGATGACAAACATCGGCGTGCCTACTATGTGGTCTTCAGGCACAAAACCCCAATAGCGCGAGTCGAGCGAATTGTCGCGGTTGTCGCCCATCATCCAATAGTAATCCATCTTGAACGTATAAGAGTCGGTCTGTTTGCCGTTGATAAATATTTTGCCGTCGCGCACCTGCAAGTCGTTTCGCTCATAGTTGCGGATGCATCGCTCATAAACAGGCAGATTGAACATGTTAAGCTTCAGCGTCACACCCTTCTTAGGTATCCACATTCCGCCCTGAGCTATATTTGTGGCATAGTTGGCACGCGTCCATCCGTAATAGCGCGTAATAGGATAAGGCGGACACGGCTCCATCACTTCCGAGCGCTCCACAGCCGTGACATAAGGCAACGATTTGAAATAAGCCACCGCCTTTTTTGTCAGAGGCACACCTCCGGAATAGAAAGATCCATCGCGGTTCATCTTCTTGTCGTAGACCATCTCACCATCGGCATTGGCAACCGGAGCATTGCGGTCGGCAAGACTGATGCCTGCCTTTTCCCAATCCTCATCGCTAATTGACTGTCCGTTGGTATAGATGTCATAGTTGAACTGCAAATTTTCCGGTTCATCAAGCGGCTTGCCGTTGATATACACCGTTTGGTCGACAATCTTCAGATAGTCGCCAGGCAAACCGATGCAACGCTTCACGTAGTTCTCGCGGCGGTCCACCGGACGATACATCACCTTTCCGAAATATTCCGGATGCTGGTTTACCACACGGCGTCCCAGCTCAATGCAACGCTTGCCGAACTCGTAGCTGTAATATTCCTGCAGCGATGTTGGATTCTGCTGCTTGAAACCTTCAATGTAGCAACTTGTATAGTAATCCGGATTCTGCACATTGTAGGCAATAGTGTCGCCAGCCGGGAAGTTGAACACAACGATGTCATTGCGTTCAACCTTACGGAATCCTTTCAGACGACGGTATTCGTTTTCCGGATGGTCGAGATAGCTCTTTGTGTTGATTATAGGAAACGTGTTCTGACAAAGAGGAAAGTGGATTGGAGTGATAGGCACACGCGGCCCGTAGCACATCTTGTTGACCCACAGATAGTCGCCCACAAGAAGCGTTTTCTCCAATGAAGAAGACGGAATCTTGTAGTTCTGACCAATGAATGTGAAAATTATATATACAAGCACAAGGGCATAGACAATAGCGTCTATCCAGCTCATCACTGTACGCACTACAGACGATTTCGACGTGCGCCACCAGTCCCAACGCACGTAGCGCGTCAGATAGATGTCGACCAAAACGGGATAAACCAGCAGAAACCACCAGTTGCCAAGCCATGTCAAAAATGCGAAAAACAGCACTGAGACAATAGCGAAACGTATTTTCTGTGACCTTTTTGCCGATAATATCCGCTCCTTTATACTTTTACCCTTATTGTTTGATTTCGTCATATATTCTTAAAAACTTACTTTACTACCAAAATTTTAGTGACACAGCCGCTCGATTTATCGTTTTCATTCTGCGATGCAAATACATAGTAAACACCTGTGTTCACGCGTGAACCTTCGCTGTTGAGTCCGTTCCAAACAAACATACCTCCTGTGGAGCGTCCTGAATAAACAAGGTTGCCCATAGAGTCTGTAATCTTCACGAGAGAATTGTCCATAAGTCCTACCACTGTGACATGTCCGCTATAGTCAGGACGCACTGGATTAGGATAAGCATAGACATCACTGTAGTCATCTTGAGACGGCGCAGCGTCACTTTCATAGACAAGTGTACCTTTCTTTGTTCCTATAAACACGCGATTATCATCTGTGCTGCATACAACAGATGTTATCTCATCACTTGTCAACGGGCTGTTTTCCGTAGAAAAATGCTCCAATATCTCACTGCCTTCAGCATTTACCAAATATAAACCTGAAGTAGTAGTTCCTATCCATTTTCTATTAGCACCATCTACAGCTATAGATGAAACATAAACACCATCCAAAAGATAATCAGCCAAATTGGTTCCATCATTACGAGGCACTTTAATTCTGTTAACTATATTATTGCCTTTAAAAGCAGCCTCCAGACTGTTTATTACACAAACACCCGTATTTGTACCTAACCAAATTTTACCATTTTTATCCTCCACTATATTAAAAATAAAGCCAATATCAATAGATTTACCATCCTGATCAACAAATGTGGATATTATTTTTACATCGTCATCTGACTTATCGGTTAAAGTTCCTTTTGTGTCAAGTATTGTCAGTTTTGTTTTCCATTCATTATCAGCGTATACAATAAAATTACCCTTTATAATAAATCTTACACCAAATTCTGTTTTCATGTTACCGAAACTGTACGTAATCCAATCAGAATCTTTTACATCTTTATTGAATTTTTTTTCAGCAGGAAGCATATGAAGTTGAGGATATCCAACATTTACTATATAATTTAAGAATCCAGCCCATAAGTTTCCAAATTTATCAATTTTCACATCAGGAACACAGCAAACACTTTTGAAAGTAAGAGTGGAGTTGTCTCCATCAAATTTTTGTATTTGCTCATTATTTTTTATTCCATATATTCCTTCCCACCATGTTCCAAACCATATAACATCCTTATCATTTACATCAACTGTCAATCCATATGAATCTGTAAGATAATCTTTCGAACTGTGTTTCAATGTCAAATTTTCAGGTAAAAGATTATTCCATACTCCTTCTTTTAAAGATGATACCGCAACTCTATTATTCATACCAGCTCCTAAAAAAGAATATCCCGAATTCATAGAATACAGCGTGCCGTTTTGATAAGTGAGGTAGTAAGGCTCGCTGACGGTAGAGGTGTTTGGGCGATAAGTGTCGTGAAGAATGGTGACAGAGCCGTCGGAGATTGAAAACTCCTTCAATCCGTTGCTGTCGAGATTCCACAATCCTTTGCCATCGATTGTTGACAGATGGCTACCGTCGATTTCCGAAGGCATCGCCACTGTCTGCGACGTTCCATCCGGGCTTACAACGATATATTTTTCCTTATACGAAGCCACCATATTGCTGCCCGACATCGACACGTTCGACGGCGCCGACTTCTCTATAACCGACATTGCAAGGTTGGTAGAATCCTCTCCTATTTTTATATAATAAAACCAACCAGTCGTGGTCAACATACTGTTGTTGTCTATTTTCCGCAACTGCATTTCCTGCTTGATGTTGGTTTCCTTGAAACTGCTCAGTTCATAATGACTCTCACCAACCGACGACACATAGATTTTTTTGTCGAACGTGGCAAATATGTTTTTGTCGGTCACTACAATCGATTTGAAAGCCTTTCCATAGTTGAACGACTCTTTTACCACACATTTGTTGCAGTCTACGACCATATATCCGAAATCAGTGGCAATGTATGCATAATCGCCGCTGAAATCCACGCTGTTGATTGCTTTCGACACTGTGAGAATAACGCTTTTGAGGTCAGGCACATTGTCAACACGTCCGTTTTCGCGCACAATGTCAATGTTTGAGTTGCTGTATGCCACAAGCAAAAATTTCTTGTCGTAGTTATAGTATATGCCCGAAATGTCAGTGTCCGACATTCCGTTCATTTTCGTATAAAACACCGATTCATCGTTATCTTTGTCGTAGGAATACAACCAACCGTCGGCGAGATAGAACACCTTGTTGTCGGTGTCGACAAGCGAATTGTTGTTGTTGCCCGAAAATACGGGATAAATGCTCCAACTGCCCACTTGCTGGGACTTCGCCGGCACAACAGCCATCACAATCAGTAATGCAACTGCCAAACATATTCTCTTTATCATAGTGTCTTTTTTAAATAGTCTATAAGTTTTTTTGTAGCCCTTGCGCGATGGCTGATGGCATTTTTTTCTGCCGACTCCATTTCTGCGAAAGTGCGGTCGCTGCCTTCCGGCAGAAACACTTTGTCGTATCCGAATCCACCTTCTCCATGACGCTCTGTGGCAATTGTTCCCTCTATTTTTCCCTCAAATTCAATGCTTTCACTGCCTTCAATAAGTGCTATCACCGTGCGGAAACGCGCTGTGCGGTCGGTCTTTCCAGCCAATTCACCGAGCAGCTTGTCTATGTTGCGCTCCGAATCGCAGTCCTCGCCTGCATAACGTGCGGAGTAGACACCCGGACGTCCGTCAAGCGCCGTCACCTCCAAACCGGTGTCGTCGGCAAAGCAGTCGTATCCGTATTTGTCCTTCACCCAACGCGCTTTAAGCATGGCGTTGCCTTCGATTGTAGCCGCCGTTTCCGGAATGTCGTCGTGACAACCTATTTCAGAAAGACTGAGAATATTGTACTCTCCTCCTGCAATAGCCCTGATTTCCTGAAGCTTGTTTTTATTATTTGTAGCGAATACAATATTCTTCATATCTTTCTAATAATTCAGCTGTTCTATTTATTAAAACGTTGTTTTACACGCTTTATTTCACAACGATGTTGACAATCTTGTTTGGCACAACTATCACTTTCACCACAGTTTTGCCTTCAAGCCAGCGTGCGGCATTCTCATTTTCAAGAGCCAGACGCTCAACTTCAGCCTTGTCGGTGCCGTTTGCCACTTGAATGTTGAAACGTGCCTTTCCGTTGAACGACACAGCATAGTTCACATTTGCCTCAACAAGATATGCCTCGTTGAATTTTGGCCAGGCTGCGTCGCACACCGTAGTGTCGTTGCCTACAGCATGCCACAATTCCTCTCCAATGTGAGGAGCGAACGGTGCGAGAAGCACCACAAGTTCGCCAAGCACCTCGCGCGAATGACACTTAGCCGCAGCAAGCTCGTTTACGCAAATCATAAACGCGCTGACCGATGTGTTGTAAGAGAAATGCTCAATGTCCCATGTCACTTTCTTTATCAGTTTATGAAGCGATTTGAGCGCCTCTGCCGAAGCTTTTTCATCATCGACGAGCAAAGTGTCGCCTTTGTAGAACAAGTTCCACAATTTCTTCAAGAAGCGGTTCACACCGTCGATACCGTTGGTGTCCCACGGTTTGCTCTGCTCCAACGGACCGAGGAACATTTCGTAAAGACGCAATGTGTCGGCACCATAAGTTTCTACAATATCGTCTGGATTCACAACATTGAACATTGACTTTGACATCTTCTCAACGGCATATCCACAAACATATTTGCCATCCTCAAGCACAAACTGTGCGTCGGCAAACTCCGGACGCCACGCCTTGAATTTCTCAATATCGAGCACGTCGTTGCTAACGATGTTGACATCAACGTGGATAGGTGTTGTGTCGTAGTCCTTCTTCAATCCGTATGAAACGAATGTGTTGGTATCCTTTATGCGGTAAACAAAGTTGGAGCGTCCTTGAATCATACCTTGATTTATGAGTTTTTTGAAAGGCTCTTCCTCGCATACAACACCGTTGTCAAACAAGAATTTGTTCCAGAAACGGCTATAAATCAAGTGACCTGTGGCATGCTCCGTACCGCCGATGTAAAGGTCAACGTTGCGCCAATACTCGTCTGCCTCTTTAGACACAAGAGCATTGTTGTTGCGCGGATCCATATAGCGCAGATAATATGCCGACGAGCCAGCGAAACCAGGCATTGTGCAAAGTTCGTAAGGATAGCCTTCGGCTGTGTGCCAGTTTTTGGCACGTCCCAATGGAGGCTCGCCAGTCTCCGTAGGCAGGAATTTGTCAACTTCGGGCAGTTCAAGAGGCAACTGGTCCTCATCGAGCACATGAGGAATGCCGTCTTTGTAGTATACAGGGAACGGCTCGCCCCAATAGCGCTGACGACTGAAGATAGCATCGCGCAGACGATAGTTCACTTTTACCTTGCCTATACCTTTTTCTTTGATAAACTTCTTTGTCGCGGCAATGGCTTCTTTCACTTCCATTCCGTTGAGATTCAACTCCGCACCCTCAGAATTTATCATTTTGCCCTCTTTTGCGTCAAAACTTTGTTCCGACACGTCGCATCCCTCAATAAGAGGCACTACGGGCAGATTAAAATGACGAGCGAAAGCATAGTCACGGCTGTCGTGGGCTGGCACTGCCATGATTGCGCCCGTGCCGTAGCCTGCAAGCACATAGTCGCTTATCCACACAGGTATTTCCTTGCCTGTAAGCGGATTCACGGCATACGATCCTGAGAACACACCGCTGACTTGCTTGTCAATCAGACGCTCACGCTCTGTCTTATGCTTTATTTCAGCCAAATATTTATCTACTGCTTCACGATGTTCGGCAGTAACGAGTTTTTCAACATATTCGCTTTCCGGTGCGAGTACCATGAATGTCACACCAAAGATTGTATCTGCACGTGTTGTGAAGATTTCAATATTGAGATCTTGTCCCACTACCTTGAAATTCATTTCAGCACCTTCCGAACGTCCAATCCAATTGCGCTGTGTTTCTTTAAGAGAGTCGGTCCAGTCGATGGTGTCAAGACCGTCGAGAAGACGTTGTGCATAGGCCGACACACGCAGACACCATTGGTTCATCACCTTCTGCTCCACCGGATATCCACCACGTATCGACACACCCTCGCTCACCTCGTCGTTGGCAAGCACTGTACCGAGTTTCGCACACCAGTTGACCATTGTCTTGCCACGATAGGCAATACGGTAGTTCATCAGCACGTCGCTCTGCTCCTTTTCGCTCATTGCGTTCCATTCGGCAGCCGTGAAGTGCATTTCCTCGCCGCATGCAGCCTCCACGCCTTCCGTGCCGTTCTGCTTGAACGCATCTATAAGTTTGTCGATGCACTCAGACTTGTTTGTCTTCAAGTCATAGTAACTCTTGAACATTTTTACAAATGCCCATTGTGTCCATTTGTAATATTGCGGATCGCACGTCTTGAGCTCGCGGCTCCAATCGTAGCAGAAACCAATCTTGTTCAGCTGCTCGCGGTAACGGTTGATGTTGTTTACGGTTGTCACCTCAGGATGCTGACCAGTCTGAATGGCATATTGCTCGGCAGGCAAACCATATGCGTCGTAGCCCATCGGATGAAGCACATTGAATCCCTGCAGACGCTTGTAGCGTGAGAATATGTCGGACGCAATGTAACCGAGCGGATGTCCTACGTGAAGTCCCGCACCCGAAGGATAAGGAAACATGTCGAGCACGTAGAACTTCGGACGCTTTGTGTCGATGTCGGTTTTATAAACGTTGTTGTCTTTCCAATACTGTTGCCAGCGTTTCTCTATTTCTTTGTGATTATATTCCATATTTCTTTTCTTATTTTATCAAACCAAGTTGTTTAGAAATGTCGAGCATCTTGTTTATCGGACGCACTGCGCGCTCGCAAAGATCCTCGCTTATCTTTATTTCCGGAGCCTCGTATTTAAGGCAGTTGTAGATTTTCTCAAGTGTGTTTAGACGCATATAGAAGCACTCGTTGCACGCACATGTGCTATCATCGGGAGGAGCAGGAATGAATTCCTTGTCCGGACAAGCCTTCTTCATCTCGTAAAGTATGCCCGACTCCGTCACTACAATAAACTGACGGGCGTCTGACTTTACAGCATAGTCGAGCAAGCCTTTTGTCGAGCCCACCTTGTCGGCAAGAACAAGCAGACTCTTCTTGCATTCAGGATGCGCCAGCACTTTCGCTTCAGGATATTGCTTCTTCAATCCTATGAGTTTCTCAAGCGAGAATTTCTCATGCACCATGCACGCTCCGTCCCACAGTTTCATCTGACGTCCTGTAAGACTGTTGATATAATTGCCGAGGTTGCGGTCTGGTCCGAAAATCATTTTCTTATCTTTCGGAAAACTCTCCACTATCTGGCACGCGTTGGATGATGTGACAACCACGTCGGTCAGCGCCTTCACCTCTGCCGTCGTGTTGGCATAACTTATAACGATGTGGCCGGGATTCTCGTCGATGAACCGCTGCAAGTCGGCGGCCTTGCAACTGTCGGCAAGCGAACATCCGGCATTGAGATCGGGCACAAGCACCTTCTTCCGCGGCGACAGAATTTTCGCCGTCTCGCCCATGAAGTTCACTCCGCAGCTGACAATCACGTCGGCATCCGTCTGCGCAGCCTTCTGTGCCAACGCCAGACTGTCGCCGATGAAATCGGCTATAGCCTGCACCTCGTCGCGCTGATAGTAGTGCGCCAGGATGACTGCATTCTTCTCTTTCTTCAGTTTGGCAATCTCTTCCACCAGATTCAAACCCTCCTCTACAGGAGCGTCAACGTAACCTTTATCCACAGTCATTATTTTATATATTTTCTTTTTATTTTTTTAAAAAAGGAATTTTATGTTGTTACTATTAGCGCGTTGATAACTGTAGTAACTTTTTGGCTGTTTTCTTGCTTTTTAAGTTATTGATATAATTGTCTACGTTATCAATATGCTGTCAACACGCAATATCCTTATATTTCAGTTTCATATAAGTTTTATCAACACCTTGTCAATAATCCGCAAAGTTAGTAAATTCTTACGATTTCAAGGCTTGATTTATGTCGAAAACCTGTTTAATCAGCGATTATTATTTTATGCTAACTTTTTTTGAAAGTTGAAAACTATTTACATACGTTGTTGATTCTTAGATTGCAAGAAAAAAGTTTCAATTGTTGTTGTTGGGTTTTCAACTGTTATCAACCATTTATTCACATATTGTGGACAACTCCTGTAAGTTAAATTCATTACCTTTGCATTCAAATAATTAACTTATGAACAAACAATGAAAAAGAAATCAATGCAGGAACTTGCTCGACTGTCGTGTGAGGAATATCATAAAGTGGAGAAACTCCACATTGTAGTGGTGCTCGACGACGTGCGCAGCCTTAACAATATAGGCTCTATATTCCGCACGGCTGATGCCTTTCTGATAGAGAAAATCTACCTTTGCGGAATCACTGCCACTCCTCCAAGTCCGGATATTCACAAAACGGCGCTCGGTGCGGAGGACTCTGTGGAATGGGAATATGTTGATAATGTTGTAAACCTTGTTGAAAACCTTCAGGAGAATGGCTATCAAGTATGTGCCATTGAGCAAGTTAACGGTAGCGTCAACTTGTTGGACTTTACTGTTGATAAGTCTGCCAAATATGCCGTGGTGCTGGGTAATGAAGTGAAAGGTGTGAAGCAGGAGGTGGTAGACAAGGCTGACTGCTGCATAGAACTCCCGCAATATGGTACCAAGCACTCACTGAACGTGTCGATCACTGCCGGCATTGTGATGTGGCAACTATTTTCAACAATGCGTTGACAAGTAGTTGTTAACATAGTGTTGATAAACAGAGCATCACGCTGACATTCAGCGTGATGCTCTGTTTATAACTTGTTTAATGTTGTGTCAAAATGTGATAACGTGTCTATCCGTATTTACAGTTCCAACTATACCCCACCCATCAGTGACATTGCTATAAATTTGAATAGCTTCGGTGTACTCATCTTGTGGAGTGATGCTATATACCATCAGTGACTTCAGGTAGAAATAAAGTTCTTTGGTGATGCTTTGCAGTTCTACAATAAGTTTGGTTTGTTCGCGAGGAGCCACAAGGTCAACGTTGATGGTAAATTTATGTTGCGTGCCATTGAAACGCTGGTCAGAGAAGATGTTGCTGAAGTAGCGAGGCCAGTTGCCATGCTTGGCATAGATGTCGGTATCTTTGAATAAAGTCTCATCATCGGAAGTGAAGACGTCATTGTAGTTTTCATCATTGCGCTTCTCCTTGTCGTTAATAAGTTGTTCGTTGTCTTTGTCAAAAGTTTTAACTTGCAAGCGATAGTAATTGCCGCTTTCTTGAGGGTCAGTGATGCGTAGGCACACTTCCGCTTTACCATTAACCTCCCCTTCTTCAGGAGCGACGTATTTAGCATCAACCACCTCAAGAGTTGGTTTGGATGGAACAATCGTTGAGCCTGACACGTTTGGAAGATCTATTTCTGAGGCATTAACTGCAATGTGGTCGCCAACTGAAGGGCGGTAATCGCTGACAAAGCGGTGATGCTCATCATCGTAGGTCATCTCCTTTTGTTCGCTTCCATTGATAGAGTAGTAGACGTGACCGAAGCGGAGAGAAGCAGATATGTTGAACACATATTCAGCATCTTCCGTGATGTCTGTTAGTCGAGTAAATACAAACGACCGTCCAGCCATCACTTCAAGCGTAGTGTCGGGCGAAGCCATCACTGTAAGAGTGATATTCTCATAATTATTGTCATCTCCATCGTATTTAAGTTTTCGCTCACAAGCTGTTGATAAGATAATCACAGTTGTTAATAAAAGTATTTTAAAGAATTCCATAAATGTCAGAATATAAGTTTGTAATTAAGTGATGGCATAAAAGGAAATATGCAGATACCTTTCAGCACGGGCGTGTTGTTGTCATAGCCAGTGTAGGCGTACGACACGTTCTTTTGATTATAGAGATTGTAGATAGTGAAAGTAAATTCACTATCTACAAATCTGCGGTGCTTAGTGTTGTAAGTGATAGAAAAGTCAAGATGGTGGACATCAGGCAATTTATAAGAGTTAGGGATGTTGTAAGTATTAGTCATCATAATATCATCGATGAATGTTGACTCGCTCGTGATTCCAGTAGAAGGTTGTCCTGAGAAAATAGTAGTCAGAGGCAGATTGCCACGTCGTCCGCTTTGGTAAGTCCACGATGCTGATAGCGACCAGTGGCGGTTACAGCGATGATTAACCACAACGTTGAAGTTATGTCGGCGGTCGGTAGGGTCATAGAATTCCTTGCCACCATTGATTTCTTTGCCTGGGTGGTCGAACGTGCGAAAAGACTTAGCCCATGTGTAGCTCACCCACCCTGTTGTCCTTCCAAACTTCTTCTGAGCCATAAACTCAATGCCATAAGAGCGACCATTACCACTGACCACAAGTTCCTGCCAGTCGCCCGTGGTGCTTGCTATCTCATAGAAAGGTATTCCGTCCAAAGATGATGAAAAAGGGTCTTGTACTGTGACTTTTTCAACGAATGCCATATATGTAGCTCCATTTTTATATTGAATAACGTTGTCGATAGTCTTGTAGTAGCCTTCTACCGAAAATTCAATGCCATTAATAGGTTCGTAAGTAAGTCCAGCAGCATATTGGTTGCCACGCATTAGAGGCACATTTTTAGTAATAGGCACCCATAAATTGGATGGCATAGTTATGTTACTGCTACTAAGCATGTGTATGCCTTGACTCATACGGGCATATGAAACTTTAAATGCTATTTTGGGAGTAATCAGAAAGCGGAGCGAAGCGCGAGGCTCAAAGGAATGATAAGTCTTACCTGTCACGGCATAGAGTGAATAGCGCAGTCCAAGATTAGCTTTCAGCCACGAAGTGGCTGTCCAATCATCTTCACCATATATAGCCATTGTGGTCATATGTTGCCAATCGCCTACATTTGCATTGCTTATGATAGGTTTCTTATTTTTGCCTTTAGGCAGAATGTAACTGTAAGTGTCCACTTGAGGAAGCATCCATTGGTATGCACCTTTAATGCCCCATCGTATGTCGTGTTTAGACTCCCTTTTAAGGCGAAAATCTGTACTTAAGGAGGCTTCATTTATTTCAGAGTTGAAACTTGCATATGAATCTTCTTTAATCTATTTCTCTGTTCTTTCTAATGAAGATAGTTTGAGATAATATAGATAATGACTAATGTTAGCGTTGACATTTAAAGAAAAAGAGTTGTTGAAAAGATGCGTCCAGTACGCACTACCCATCACGTTGTCCCAGTGATTGATAGTGGAATGCTTAATAAGAAGATAGTCTGAATTGTCATTATCATCACCTTTGTAAATTTTATAACTATCGGATGGCGATGCATCGCTCACGTCCTTACCCCAATAGACAACTGCCGTAAGTTTGTCTCTATCGGAAAATTTATGGACAAATTTAGCATTCAAGTCGTAATAATTCATCTTTGAATAAGGCTTTAGAGCGTTGGGATTATCATAAACCTTATCAAGTAGAGGTTGCATAATCCAGTTGAAGTAGGAGGCTCGAGCGGCAATGTTGAAACTTGTATGCCCTTTCCATATCGGACCTTCGGCGTGAATTGCTGACAAAAGCATACCAACGTTAACGTTTCCGTGGTAATTTTCGAAATCACCCTCTTTAAGACCCACATCGACCACACTTGATAGTCGCGAGCCATAGCGAGCAGGAAAAGCACCTTTGTAGAAAGTAACGTTATCTACCATATCTGGAATTATAGAAGAAGAAAAACCCTTCAGATGTTCACCGTTGTATAGAGTTGATCCGTCGAGAGTGATAAGATTCTGGTCGTAGTTACCACCGCGCACGTAGATGCCCGCTGCACCATCGCTTGACGACTGCACGCCAGGTAGTTTCTGAAGAGATTTCATCACGTCAGCCTCTCCCATCACCGTAGGTAATTGTTTGATTTGTGTAGCTGACAAAGTCTGAGCCGACATCTGCGACGACTGCACGCCGAAGTTTGTGCGCGAACCGTAGACATTGACGTCGCGCAGCTCCGTGCTGCGTTGCAACCTTACCTCTATCGCTTTATTGCCACTTTCAGCAGTGAAAGAAGAAGGCGTGTAGCCAACGTATGCTGCGGTAAGCTCTGTCCCATCAGCAACGTTAATCTCAAAATATCCTCTCACATCAGCCGTTGTGCCTGCACTTGAGCCTTTTATAAACACATTGGCAGCAGCCAATGCCTCTCCAGTCTCAGCGTCGACCACATATCCTCGGATATCCGCCGCTTTTGATCCGGCAACAAGCAGAGCCGCGCTCAAGAGTGATATTATCCGTTTCATAAACTTAAAATTAAGTTAATACAGTATTTTTATTAAGATTTGACTAAGGTAATCGGTTGCAAGTTATGTATTTATACGTATAAATAAAAATTTTATTGAAGGAAAATTACAAAAAAGGAAGAGGTGGTGTTTCTAATAAAAGCAGACTTGTCAATAACTATATAAACACGCTGTTGACAAGTCTGCTTTTATAATTTGTTAAATTATTTGTCAAAAGTCAATGATATGGTGGTCAGTGTTGGCGGCGCCAACTATCCCCCACCCTTCGTTGACGTTGCTGTAGATTAGTATGGCTTCTGTGTATTCATCCTGCGGCGTGATGCTGTAGATCATCAGCGATTTCAGGTAGAAATACATCTCGCGGGTAATGCTCTGCAGATCAATCGTCAGCCGGGCATCCTCGAGCTTGTTTGCTGCGATTTTAGTTATTACGGTAAACTCGTGTGTCTTTCCGTTGAACTTATGGTCGCTGAACACGTCGCTGAAATATTGCGCCCACTCTCCCCTTTCGGCATAGATGTCGGTGTCTTTGAAAATCTCGTCGGTCGAATAGTAGACGTTGTTGTAGAATGATGGATTCTTCCCGTCAAATAAAGTTGTCTTGTCATAACTTTGCACGATCAGTCTGTAGTAGTTTCCGCTCTCGGCCGGGTCAGTGATGCGTAGACGAATCTCCGCTTTGTTTGAATATTGGTAAAAGTAAGAGCTAAAGGGATCGTTAGGCAACTTGGTTGTTTTTACTTCCAAAATCTCTATTTTGGGTTTGGATGGCACGGTTGTGAAGCCCGACACCGTGGGAAGGTCGGGAGCGGAGGCTGTAACATCGATGCGATCGCCTGTTTTTGGATGGTAGTCACTGCGGAAGCGATGTGTTGTTTCATCGTATACCATCTCGGTTTGCGAGCCTCCATTCACACTGAAGTAGACATGGCCGAACCTCAGAGACGATGCTTTTTCAAACACCTCGTTAGGATTGTAATTACCGTTAAGCCTTGAAAAAAGATACGTTCTTGCTGCCATAACCTCAAAAGTTGTGTCTGGATCGGCAACAACCGACAGGGCTATGTTTTCGGGCACGTTTTCGTCCGATTTGAATTCAAGGTCGCGCTCGCATCCTGTCGTGATTGCAGCCACGGCGGCGAGGACTATTGCGTAAATTCTATGTAGTTTCATAATCGCTTAGAAGATAAATTTATAACTGATTGACGGCATAAAAGGAAATATGCACACTCCCTTGAGCTTGTACATCACACCCTCAGGCGTTTCGTTGAAACCGATGAACGCATACGACACGTTCTTTTGATTGTAGAGGTTATAGATTGACAGGTTCACCTCGCTCTCGCCGTGGCGGCGGTGCTTCGTGTTGTATGTGATGCCGATGTCAAGATGGTGGATGTCAGGCAACTTGTAGGAGTTGGGACATTTGTAGGTCATAGTCAGAGCCACATCCTTGAAGTAGGAAGCTCCGCTGTCGAGATTGGTCATTGGATTTCCTGTTGTTATCGCCGTGACGGGAAGGTTGCCTCGGCGGCCGCTCTGATAGGTCCATGAGGCAGACAGCGTCCAATGCTTGTGGAATTTGTAGAACATCGTCGCATTGAAGTTGTGGCGTCGGTCGGTTGGATCAAAAAATTCTTCCCCACCGTTTATTTCCTCGCCTGGACGGTCGAACGTGCGGAATGATTTAGACCACGTATAGCTCACCCATCCGCTTACTTTGCCAAATTTCTTCTGAGCCATGAATTCCAAGCCGTACGACCTTCCTTTTCCGCACACCACGAGCGACTGCCAGTCGTCGGTAGTGTTGGTTATCTCGTAAACCGTACCGCTATCGTCGAGCGACGATGAAAACCACGAATCGGAGTCGAATGTACTTTTTTTCTTTACGAAAGCCATGTAGGTGGCTCCGTTGCGGTATTGGATTATGTTGTCGATAGTCTTGTAGTACCCTTCCACCGAAAATTCAATACCGCTGCACGGCTCGTAGGTAAATCCGGCGGCATACTGGTTGCCGCGCATCAGCGGCACGTCTTTAGTTACAGGCACCCAAAGGTTTGACGGCATCGTAATGTTGCTGCTTGAGAGCATATGGATGCCCTGACTCATTCGCGAATACGACAGTTTCAGAGCCATTTTGGGCGTGAGCAGAAAGCGCAGCGAGGCGCGTGGCTCGATTGAATGGTAGGTCTTGTCGGTGACAGCATAGAGCGAATAGCGCAGACCTATATTGGCTTTCAGCCAGTGGGTCACGCTCCAGTCGTCTTCAGCATAGACTGAAGCTGTGGTCAATTCCTGTTGTTTGCCAATTGATGAATAGCTTTCGGTTGTAGTTGGCTCTATATATTTATCTGGATCTCCGCTGTCAAACTCATACCGGTAGGCATCGACCGTAGGGGTCATCCATTGATATGATAGTTTGACGCCCCAGCGGGCATCGTGCCTATCTCCTGTTTTGAGACGGAAGTCGCCGCTTAGCGAAGCATCGTTCACTTTTGAGGTAAAGCCAGCGGAAGACTTCTTTATTGTTGTTCTTGTTTTGTCTATAGTTTGATCACAATCCTTAATCTTTGTATGGGTAATAGTTTTGTTAAATGAATTAAGTTGCAGAAAATAATTGTAACTGCTGACGCTTCCATTGACGTTGACCGACAACTTGTCGCTGAACATGTGTGTCCAGTAGAGGCTACCCATCAGATTGTGCCAATTATTTTTAGTGGAATTTTGAAGTATGTCTTCTCTCATAATTTTATCTTCAGTTATACCAGTGCCAGCATCTATTTCTCTCTTTCTATAACTGTCGGATGGAGAAGCGTTGCTTACGTCCCTACCCCAATACACCACAGCAGTCAGACGGTCGTTGTCAGAAAAGCGGTGTACGAGCTTAGCGTTAATGTCGTAGTAGTTCATCTTCGAATATGGTTGAAGAGAACTTGGCTTGTCGTAGATGTTTTTCAGCATTGGATACATAATTGCGTTGAAATAGGAAGCCCGTGCAGCAATGTTGAAACTTGTATGTCCTTTCCATATCGGACCTTCTACGTGTATGCCGGCAGAAAGCATTCCTATTGTGGCATTGCCATGGTAGTTTTCAAAATCGCCGTCCTTCAACCCGACGTCGACCACGCTCGACAGGCGCGACCCGTAGCGTGCTGGAAAAGCTCCTTTGTAGAAGGTCACGTTGTCGACCATATCAGGAATTATTGAAGATATAAAGCCCTTCAGATGCTCGCCGTTGTAGAGAGTGGAACCATCAAGGGTGATAAGATTCTGGTCGTAGTTTCCACCACGCACGTAAATGCCTGCCGATCCGTCGCTTGCCGACTGCACGCCAGGCAACTTCTGCAACGATTTCATCACGTCAACCTCGCCCATGACCATAGGCACCTGTCTGATCTGCGCGGCGGAAAGCGTCATAGCCGACATCTGCGACGACTGCACGCCGAAGTTGCCGCGCGAACCGTAGACATTGATGTCGCGCAGCTCCGTGCTGCGTTGCAATCTTACCTCTATTGCTTTTTTCCCACTTTCTGCTTTGAACGACGAAGGCGTGTAGCCAACGTATGCTGCGGTAAGCTCTGTCCCATCAGCAACGTTAATCTCAAAATATCCTCTCACATCAGCCGTTGTGCCTGCACTTGAGCCTTTTATAAACACATTGGCAGCAGCCAATGCCTCTCCAGTCTCAGCGTCGACCACATATCCTCGGATATCCGCCGCTTTTGATCCGGCAACAAGCAGAGCCGCGCTCAAGAGTGATATTATCCGTTTCATAAACTTAAAATTAAGTTAATACAGTATTTTTATTAAGATTTGACTAAGGTAATCGACTGCAAGTTATGTATTTATACGTATAAATACAAATTTTATTGAAGGAAAATTACAAAAAAAGTAGAGAGGGCGTTTCTAATAGAGTCAGGCTTGTCAACAGCGTGTTTATATAGTTATTGACATAGATGTTGATAACTTGTTAAGTATTTGTTTTTCAATAAGAATATGTGTTGATAAGATGTTTAGATGATTGTTGATGATAAAAAATAGCAAAATTTTAGGTCTGTAAATTTGGAGGGAAAAAAACTTTGGCGTATCTTTGCACCGCATTTAGCGCAAGGGCGAATACCAGAGTGGCCAAATGGGGCAGACTGTAAATCTGCTGGTTTATACCTTCGGTGGTTCGAATCCATCTTCGCCCACACAATTGCGGAAGTAGCTCAGTTGATAGAGCATCAGCCTTCCAAGCTGAGGGTCGCGAGTTTGAGCCTCGTCTTCCGCTCAAAATCTATGAAAGAGTTCCTTTTTTAGGGACTCTTTTTTTGTGCATTCTTGAAAATAGTGATAACTTCGCATCATTATGAAACCGATTTTTCTAATAGGATACATGGGTTCCGGCAAGTCGACTCTCGGACGGGTTTTGTCGGAGATGCTTGAATGCGAGTTTACCGATCTTGACGCATATATTGAAAACCGTTACCACAAGACTGTGAAGCAGATTTTTGCGGAGCACGGGGAGGCGGGTTTCCGTGAGCTTGAGCGGAGGATGCTTCTCGAGGTATGCGAGTTTCAAGACATCGTGATAGCCTGTGGCGGCGGCACGCCATGTTTCGGCGACAATATGGATTTGATGAACAGCCATGGGGTGGCGGTTTATCTTCAGGTGCCTGTGGAGAGACTGTTTCAGCGCTTGTCGCGTCCGCGGTCGAAGGCTAAGCGTCCGGTTATAGCCGACAAGAGCGATGATGAGTTGATGCAGTTTATCGCCGACAATCTTCGTCAGCGCGATCCATTCTATTCTCGTGCCTCCATCAAGTTTGATACCACAGAAATAGAAACAGCCGCAGAGACGCGTGTCACGGCGGCGCGCCTTGCCGACATTCTCAAGCCTGTTTTGAGTAATTGAGAAACACTTTGTGTGCATAAATTCCACACTTTTTCCACATATCAACAGGTTGTTGATAAATATGTTGATAATACAAATACTTGAAAAACAAATCTTTATGTAGAAACTGCGAATATTGGCACAGCTATTGATGTATTATAAGACAACAAGGCAACAGAAGTTTAACAGATAAAAATTTACAGTTATGAAAACATTGGTATTTGCAATCGCAGCAGTAATGGTATCGGGATCAATGGCATTCGCCGCAATTAACGACCAGTCAGTATCACAACAGCCAGTGAATGAACCGGACACCACCCAGGTGGCACAGCCGGAGGAGCCAGACTCCACGGCGCAGACACCGGAAACTCCCGCTCAGCCAACCGCTGAATAAAAGGATAAAGAGAGTAAAAGTAGTATAGAAAAGAAGTTCAACATATAAAATCTACAATTATGAAAACATTGGTATTTGCAATCGCAGCAGTAATGGTATCGGGATCAATGGCATTCGCCGCAATTAACGACCAGTCAGTATCACAACAGCCAGTGAATGAACCGGACACCACCCAGGTGGCACAGCCGGAGGAGCCAGACTCCACGGCACAGACACCGGAAACTCCCGCTCAGCCAGCCGCTGAATAATAAAAAGGCATTACGGTCTGTATTTTCTCATAAAAAACATTTGGTCCGCATACTCGTCACCGAGTATGCGGTTTTTTTATGGAAAAGTAGACAGCCATTAAAGGAAAAGCAGTAAATTTGCGGTTCAAGTAAATGTCAAAAAAACAGATTATGAACCAAACGGATGCCATGGCGCGCGCCGCGCGTGCCAAAAAGGTTACATGGGTAGGATTTTGGGTAAATGTGGTGCTGTCGGTGGCAAAGATAATCGCGGGCATCGTAGGACGTTCGGGAGCAATGATTGCCGACGGCGTGCATTCAATATCGGATTTCGTTACCGACATCATAGTAATTGTGTTTATAGGAGTCTCGGCAAAAGGCGAGAACACCCGCTTCCGTTATGGACACGGCAAGTTTGAAACCTTTGCTACGATGCTTATAAGTTTCGCACTTTTTGCCGTTGCGGTAGGATTGTTCTGGACATCGTTCAGCCAGATTGTCGACGCGCTCAACGGCAAGGTGCTGCCGCGTCCGGAGATGGTTGCGCTTGTAATGGCATTTGTCTCGGTGGTTGCGAAAGAGTGGCTGTTTCACTACACCCGTGTGGCTGGCGAGCAGATGAACTCCATGGCGCTTGTCGCCAATGCCTGGCATCATCGCAGCGACGCTTTTTCGAGCATCGCCGTGCTTGTAGGCATCGGTTGTGCGATGTTTCTTGGCGAGCGCTGGCGTGTGCTCGATCCTATTGCCGCAGCCACAGTCAGCGTGTTTATAGCTTTGGTGGCATACCGTCTTGCCATGCCGTCTATCCGCGAGCTTCTCGAGGTTGCTTTGCCCGACGATGTGACGGCCGAGATGGGCGGGGTTATAGGCAGAGTCGACGGTGTCTGCGCCTACCATCATCTGCGCACACGCAAGAACGGCAACGTCTACATTATGGATTTCCATATAAAGGTTGATCCGCGGCTCACAATCGTTGAGGCACACGACATCTCCAAACGTGCCGAGGCTGCGCTGAAGGCAAAATATGGCGAGCAGTCGATTGTTAACATCCACATAGAACCCTATCAGGGTGAGACTGTCGACAGCAGCAAGTCATGCACTGACTGATTCCTTACTTTTTATATTTGCGCATTGCTTCGAAATTGCGCATCAGCCCGGCGTATTTGGCGCGTTTTACGGCAGAGCGGCGAAACAGGCGGCGGAAGTCGTCTTCCGTCATTCCTGCCATTGTTTCGTCGTTGAGGGCGAGAAACTCATCAGAAGGGCTGAATTCCTCAATCTCTGTAGGTGACGAGAAGCGGTTGTGCGGACACGCCTTCTGGCATTCATCACATCCGTAGACGCGGTTTCCGAGCCGCTGAGCCACGATGTCGGGCAATGTGCCGCGATGTTCGATTGTCATGCACGAAATGCATATACGGGCGTCCAGACAGCCTCCATCGCGGCTCAGCGCGCCCATGGGGCAGGCGTCGACGCAACGGTGGCAGTCGCCGCATCCGATGTTGAGCCTGTGGTCGGGGGCAACAGGCAGAGTGGTCAGTATTTCGCCGAGAAAGAAAAACGATCCGTGGCTGGGAATGATGAGATGGTTGTTGCGGCCGATGAAGCCTATTCCGGCGCGCTGTGCCCAATATCGCTCGCGCAGGGGAGCGGTGTCGACGCAGCACCGGCATTCACCGCCTAATTCCGTGCGTATGAAATCAGCCACCGTCTGCAGCCGATGGCGCACAACGTCGTGATAGTCGCTGCCGTAGGCGTAATATGCGAATTGGGGCGCGTCTGACTGTTGCAGACGCTTGGGATAGTAGTTTATCGCCATGCTTATCACGGTGCGCGCTCCATCGAGCAGCGTGCGCGGGTCGAGTCGCAGGTCGGGATAGTTTTCCATATATGCCATCGAGCCGTTTTTTTCGGCGGCAATCCAGTTGGCGTAGCGCGTGGCGGCTTCTGAGTCGACAGGCATAGCCTCGGCAAAGCCACAGACAGAGAAACCGGCCTCGAGGGCTTTCCGCCTTATGGCTTCCTTACATTGGGATGGGCAGAAACTGGTATCCATTTTCTTTAAGCCATTCGATGGCGCGTGGCAGGGCATAGCGCAGGTTGCTCTCGGATTTCAGAGAGTCGTGAAACACGATGATAGACCCGTTGCGCACGTAGCGTCGCACGTTGTCGAGCACCTGTTCGCCCGTAAGTTTTTTAGAGTAGTCACGCGTGACGAGGTCGTACATGATGATTCTCATGTTGTCTTTGATGGCAGCCGCCTGTTTCCAGCGTATCAGCCCGTGCGGCGGCCGAAACAAAGGGCTGTCGATGAGGGCGTGCGCTTCCATTATGTCGGCCACATAGCGCGCCGTTGTCACCTTTGCTCCCTGCAGATGGTGCATAGTGTGGTTACCCACGCTGTGACCGCGTTCCACCACCATTCGGAATGTCTCCGGATGTTTTCTCACGTTGTCGCCCACGCAGAAGAATGTGGCCTTTATGCCGTAATGGTCAAGCAAATCGAGTACCCAAGGAGTCACTTCGGGTATAGGGCCGTCGTCAAACGTAAGAAACACAGCCTTGTGCTTCATCGGTATGCGCCACACCGTTTCGGGAAACAGCATGCGGTAGGGTATGGGTGGTTGCTCTATCAGCATAGGTTTTTATTTTATTAATGCTCGGCTCGGTGCAATTGTTCACGGGCGAGCCTCTGATTGCGGTTGTGGAAGTCGTTGGCTTTTTCAACAGCGATGGCAAATGACTCGTTTTTCTTCAGCACAGAGGCGTATTTCTGAGGATTGTAGGCGCTGAGAGTGCGCGCCGCCTCGTATGTGTAATCCCAAACGCGTGATTTACCAACCGATGGAGGCTCTTTTCCGCGCACAATGTTGAGGTTGCGCTCCAAAGCCGCCCAGATGTCCACACCGCGGCGCTCCACGTCGGCAATCTTGCGGCGTGCGGCGTCGGGATTGCCGTTGGCATACGACGCGAGGAGGCTGAGGAAGCCGCCGTCGTTGTATATCAGGCGGTTGCCCGGCGACATTGGTTGCCAGAAGGTGAGCGTCTGGAAATAAACCATGTGTTGCGAGAAGCGGTCGATAGCCGCAGAGATGGTGGCGTCGGCTTTCCGGCGGTCGGCAGCGTTGCCCGTAGCGCGCCACAGATGGTAATAGGCATCGGCGGTGCGGCGGTAGAACTCATAGTTGCTCAGAGCCACAAATTCAGGCAGTTTCGACTCTTTCAGCATCAGGATGTCGCGAGCCTTGGCATAGCGGTCGGCGGCAAAAGCCTCCGAGCGCACGCGTTGCGGCAGCAGAGGGAATGCCGATGGATTGGCGGCGGCTTCTTTAGCCACGTCGCCCTCCTTTATCAGTCGGTCGGTGAGGTCGAGCATTGCCAGACGCATATAAGCGAGCATGTCGCGGTTCACCTCGTCGAGATAAGGCTTGTTGTCGGGAGAGGCTTTGTCAAGTCCGCCCCACAGGAAGTGGTGCATCATATTGTCGTATGCGCGGTCGCTGTAGCCCGTTCCGATACTTGTGTAGCTGTCCTGTCGGAATGGTGTAAGCTCGATTGTAAGGCCGGTCTGCGCCAGATACGGTGAGATGAACGCATAGTTGTTTGCGCTCATGCATTTCACAAACGCTATGTTGCGTTGCCATCCGTTTGCGGCGTTTGTGGCAGCCATGTCGACCATCACCATGCGTGTTGCGTTGACCGCCGTGTTTGGAGTGGGTTTGAACGGATTGACACGCAGGTCCATAGTTATCTTTCTGGAGGCAAGCGGTGCGCAGTCGTGGAGGAATTTGCCTTGGCGCAACAGTGCCGTTGTGTCGACATCGATGGTGAGCAACGGGCTGATTTTGCCGTATGTCGTAGAATTTTTGTCGTAGAATGCCTTTAGCTGGTCAATGGCGTCGACGGCGGTTGTGTCGGCGAGCAGGGTGTTGCCGCGGTGGTAGTTGTAGGCATAGAAATCCACATTGCCGGTCAGTGGTATGCGCTTGCTGTCGAAGTAGGGATAGCACGATTGAGCGATGTACCAATGCGAGTTGAGGTAGTCGGTGTTGAGAGTGCGCACGTCGGTGCGGAAATCTTCAACATCCTGGGTGTACCACAACGGAAACGACAGGTTGTCGCCGCTGTTGAACAGGATGGCGTCGCGGTCGCAGCTGACGAGCAGGTCGTGGCCGTAGTCGCGGCAAAGGAGACGCCCGCTGCGGTCGTGGTCGTCCCATGTCTGGCTCACCATCTGCAGCGGCACGATTATGCCTGCGGCGAGGCCTATATATGTGGCTATACGCTCAAAACGGCGGTGTGCGTTGTCGAAAAGACGGCGGTAGATTTTAAACAGCATCCGCGCCAAGCCTATCACGCCGAGTCCGATCCAGATGGCGTAGGCATAGAACGAGCCGACAAACGAGTAGTCGCGTTCGCGGCATTGTCCAGGAGTCTGGTTGAGATAAAGCACGATGGCTATTCCCGTCATGAACCACAACATGAAAATCACCCAAGCCTGGCGTTTGCCTTCGTGTCCGCCGCGCGCCTGCCAAGCCAAGCCTATCAGTCCGAGCAGCAGAGGAATGCCGTAGTAGAGGTTGTGACCCTCGTTGTCGGAGCCGAATTCTGCCGGCAGCAACTGCTGGTCGCCGAGCCGCAGATTGTCGACAACGGGCACTCCCGACAGCCAGTTGCCCTGGGTCACCTCGCCGTTGCCGTTGATGTCGTTCTGGCGTCCGACGAAGTTGAACATCATATAGCGCCAGTACATTTGGCTGAACTGATAGATGGCAAAGTATTTGATGTTGTCCCAATACGACGGCATCTGCACTTTGACGGTCTTCACCGAGTCGCCGTGCTGCACGTGGGCATCGATTTCGGTAGGCGTGATGCCGCCCACCCAGCTGCTGTATTCATCGGCGCACGACGGGGCGTAGATGCGCGGAAGGAACATATATATTTCCGGTGCGTACTTTGTTTCCCTTACCGGAGAAATCTCGATATAACTGTCTGGTTCAGAAGGGTTGGATTTTACCTTCTGCTTATAGCGGTGTTTCTTGATTTTTGTTATTGCCCTGCCGTTCTTGTCGCGCTGCATAAGGTCGGAAGACGCAGTGTAGACCGGGCCGTAGAACAGTGGCGCCGAGCCAAACTGGTCGCGGGAGATGTAGGATTCAAGGTCGAACGGGTTGTTCGGACGGTTCACGTTCATCGGCGTGTCGGCGTTGGAGCGAATGGGCACGATGGCGTAGCAGGAGAATCCTATCATGATGGCGACAATGTAGAGCGCGATGTTGTTCATCACGCGCACCGGGAGGGTGGGGCAATAGAAGAAGAAATAAACCACGGCGACCACAAGCATTGTGGCTGGCACGTAGAGATTTTCTCCGGCAATCATAAGCACGCCCGACACAGCCACAAGCAGCAGGAATGAAATCTTCATTCTCAGCGCGTTGCGCTGCTGATGAAGCTCGATGATTGCCCAGACGGCAATGGCGGCGAATGTGGCTATGTAAATGAGCCATCCGCTGTTGAAACTCATTCCAAGACGGTTGACAAACAGAAGTTCGGCATATTGAGCCAGATGGAGCGAGCCGGGAACAAGGCCGTAGAGGATAAACATGACGATGGCGAGCGACAGCACGAGCACGGGCAGAGTGGTCCACCAGTGTGTGCGGTCAACCTTGCGGTAGTACACCACAAGCGCTATTGCCGGAACGCAGAGCAGGTTGAGCAGATGCACGCCTATCGACAGACCTACAACATAGGCTATAGCCACAAGCCAGCGGTCGCTGCCGGGCTGGTTGATGCGGTTTTCCCATTTCAGCACGAGCCACAGGGTGAGGGCGGTGCAGAAAGAAGAGTAGGCATAAACTTCCGCCTCCACGGCTGAAAACCAGAATGTGTCGCTCCATGTGAATGCGAGAGCGCCGCAGATGCCGCTGCCAACGATGAGTGCCATCTGGCGTCGTGTCCTGACGGGTTTGCCCACACCGCACAGCAGCCGCCGTGCGAAGTGGGTTATGGTCCAGAACAGCAGCATGACCGTGGCGGCGCTGAGCAGTGCCGACATAGCGTTGATGCACACAGCCACCTTGTCGGGCGACGATGCGAAATTGCTGAAGAAGCGTGCTGTCAGCGCAAAAAACGGATTGCCGGGAGCGTGTCCCACCTCGAGCGCATAGCTTTGCGCTATGTATTCAGGACAGTCCCAGAAACTTGCCGACGGTTCAAGTGTGAGAAGGTAGGTGACCGCCGCTATGGCAAAGGTCACCCACCCCGTCAGATTGTTTATGTAGTTATAGCTTCTTTCTGTCATTCAGTGTTTTATGAGTTGCTTTGTTCCATCAGCTGTGTCATCACTGTGTAGAAATTGTCGTGTTTCATCAGGAAATCCTGTGCCTCTTTCGGGAACATTCTCGCATAGGTCGGGAATGAGTACACGATGTTTTGGGCGGCGCTTGCCGAACTGCTGTGCAGCACTCTCAGCGCGGCGCGCTCGAAACCGTACCACAGGTTCAGTCCCTGCTTGTCGAGCTTCACAAACAATTTCTTGGCGGCAGATGGGTTGGCGAGCATATATGTCTCAAACAATTTCAGATAGCCGGCGTCTTGATAGAGATAGTCGTCGATGTTGGTCAGACAGCCCTTCAAGTCGGCAGACAGACTGTTGTAGTAGCGCATATACTGGGCGTAGTTGGTGAGCAGTTGCTCCATCAGCTGCGATCCGCGCTTCATGTCGTCGCTGTTGCCGGTGGCATGTGCGATGGTGAAGTATGCGCTTGCTGTGTCTTCAATTATTGAGAAACTTGCATTCACGGCAAACCACGGCAGTTTCTGTTCCATCAGGTGGAGCAGTGTGCGCGCCTTGTTGTAGCGGTCGGCAATAAATCCGTCGGTCATCACGCGTGCCGGAACATCGACTTTCAACGAGTCGTTGTGTTCCTTCAGGTCTGCTGCCATCTCAGCCTCTTTTATGAGGTTTTGTGCGGCTTCGACAATCGAAATACGCGTGGAGTTGACCATCCGCGCCGCCGTCTCGTCGTAGTAAGGCACGTTGCCGGGAGTGGCTTTGTCGAGTCCGCCCCAGCGGTAGTGCTCGGTGATGTTGCGGTATGCCTTGTCGGTGTAGCCAGATCCTACGCTCTTGTATGCCAACATGTTGATAGGAGTAAGAGCGTATGCCATACCTGCCGATGTAGTGAATTTGTAGCCGCCGTCTTGATTCTCGAAGTAAGAGTAGTACTCATCAGGAATCGTGATTGCGAAATATGCCGGGCGTTTCCATCCCTGAGCCACCATCGACGAGATGATGTCGAGCTGCATAGCCTTCGCCGACGACAGAGTGTATCCGTCTTTGCTCGTAATGTATTGATCCTTGAGCAGATTGACGGGAATGTTGCTGTCCACATTGTTTCTCATGTCGGCGGGAACCACACCGTTGGCAACAATCTTGGCGCGGTCAACAGGGATAAACATGTTCGGGTAGTTGAAGCTTGTGTCGCCCGAACCTTCGGCCGACGGCAGGCTGTAGTAGTTGGCTATTGAAGTCAGCGTCGAAACCTGGCGGTTTGGATTGTTGAACGACGGGTTGCCGTCGACGTCGTATGTGTAGAGCAGTCCGAACAAATGCTGGTCGTAGGCGAATGTCTGAGCGTTTGCCTGCATTGGCAGAGGAGCCGATTCGTAGGCAGGACGGCGCATCTGTGCCATATACCAGTCGGTTGCGAGATACGACATGTTGACCACTCTGACGTCGGTGCGGTAGCCTTCCACTTCCTGTGCATACCAGAGCGGGAAGGTGTCGTTGTCGCCGGAGGTGAAGATGATGCCGTCTTTGTCTACGCTCGACAGGTAGTTCATGCCGAAGTCGCGGCAGGCATAGCGTCCGCTGCGGTCGTGGTCGTCCCATGTCTGGCTTACCATCTGGAGCGGAACGAATATGCCGAATGCCACTGTCGCAACGACAAGAGCCGGACGGACTTTCTTTTCAGCGTCGGTCACCTCAAAGCCGTTTTTGCCTTCTTTTTTGCAAGAAACCTTGCGCACGGCATACGACAGCAGTTTGTAAAGACCAGTCACGCCCATGCCTATCCAGATGGCAAAGGCATAGAATGAGCCGGCGTATGCATAGTCGCGTTCGCGTGGCTGCTCAGGGGTCTGGTTGAGATACAGCACGATGGCTATGCCCGTCATGAAGAACAGGAAGAACACCACCCAGAATTGCTCGATGCCGCGCTTGCCGCAGTATGCCTGCCAAAGCAAGCCGATGAGTCCGAGCAGCAGCGGAAGCATGTAGAACACGTTGCGTCCGGGGTTGTTTTTCAAGTCGTCGGGGAGCATATCCTGGTCGCCGAGGCGGGCGTTGTCGATAAACGGAATGCCGCTGATCCAGTTGCCGTGGTTGATTTCGCCTTGACCCTGCAGGTCGTTCTGACGGCCGGCAAAATTCCAGAGGAAGTAGCGCCAATACATGTAATTGAGCTGGTACTGGAAGAAGTAGCGTATATTCTCAGAGAATGTAGGCACGTCGACAACGCTGCTGCCTGTTTCCACAGGATGCGTGTCGATAGAGCCCATGCAGCGTAGGTATTTGTCTTTGGCGCTGCTGTCGTAAAGGCGTGGGAACAGCATCTTTGTCGACGACGGATAAGAATATTCGGTGTTGTAGTTGTCGTCGATTTCTTTGTAGCGGTCTGGCTCGTCGGGAGATGCCTTTACCTCCTTCACGTATTTGCTGGCTTTTGTCATCACTGCCGCGCCGGTGTCGTCGCGTTCCACGGGCGACGCGTAGGTTGGGCCATAGAGCAGCGGAGTCTTGCCATACTGCTCGCGGTTAAGGTAGCTGCCGAGGGCAAACACGTTGTCGGGGGAGTTCTGGTCCATCGGTGTCTGCGCGTTGGAGCGGATAAGAATGAGGGCATAAGAAGAGTAGCCCACAAATATCACAGCGATGTAGAGTGCTGTGTTGTAGAGTATTCTTACCGGTATCTTTTTGCATACTCCAAAGAGATAGAACGCAAGTGCCGCTGTGAGCACAATCGGGATGAGCATGCTGCTGCCAATGAACAGGATGCCCGAGAAGAATGTGGTGAGCAGGAACGACCAGCGCATCTGGTTGGCGCTGCTTTGCTTGTGGAAGGAGTAGACTGTCCACACGAGCAAGCCTACGAATATCAGCGCGTAGGCAATCACACCGGTGTTGAACGGCATGCCTAATTTGTTGACAAACAGCAGTTCGGAGTATTGTGCAATCTCAACGAAGCCCGGAACGAGACCGAAGAGGATAAACACGATGATGCCGAACGAGATGAGCAGTGCAATGAGCGATCCTTTGGCGGTGGTTTCCTTGAATTTCTTGTAGTAGATGACCAGGATAATCGCAGGAATACACAACAGGTTGAGCAGATGGACTGCCACCGAAACGCCTATCACGTAGGCAATTGCCACGAGATAGCGGTCGCTGTGGGGCTCTTCGCTGCGGTTTTCCCATTTAAGAATAAGCCAGAACGTCAGGGCGGTGCAGAACGAAGAGAAGGCGTAGACTTCGCCCTCTACGGCTGAAAACCAGAACGTGTCGCTCCAGGCATAGGCGAGGGCGCCACAGACGCCGCTGCCCATAATCAGTGCTATCTGCATCCACGAATATTCCTCTTGACCGTCTTTGGTGATTAGACGGCGCACGAGGTGGGTTACTGTCCAGAACAGCAGCAGGATACATCCGGCGCTGAGCAGTCCCGACATGGCGTTGACACACAGTGCCACCTGTGAAGGGCTGGAGGCAAAGTGCGTGAAGAAGTTGGCTGTGAGCATGAAAATCGGGTTGCCGGGCGGGTGTCCCACTTCGAGTTTGTAGCCTTGCGAGATAAACTCGCCGCAGTCCCAGAAACTTGCGGTCGGCTCAAGCGTCAGCATATAGGTGACGGTGGCGATTGCGAAAATCACCCAGCCGAGCGAGTTGTTGATTAGATTGTATTTTTTCATTGTTTTGTTATTGTCGACAATTTCAATTTGCAAAGATAATATCTTGATGTCGTTAATCGTAAATATTTGTGCTTAAACCCTGTTAATTCGGCGGAAAAATCAACATAATGGGCATAAAGGTTGTTGTTTAAAGAAAAATGGTTAAGTTTGTATTCTGATAAAACTAAAAAGGCAGAACAATGAAAACGGATAAACTGAAACTTAAGTTATTGGCTATTATGCTGGTTGTCGCTGTCGGCGTGTCGGTGTCGTCGTGCGACGATGAAGAATACTATTTCAGCGACCTTGTGGGCAGCTGGCAGTTGGTGGAGTCGGGTGGACAGCCGGTCTACGACTACCAGGTGGACTACTATACGTTCTATTCCGACGGAACGGGCTGTTACTCTTACTACGACCGGCGCGGCCATTTGTGGGATGAGCCTTTCTTGTGGGACATCCGTTCGGGCGGCAGGCTGTATCTGTCGTACGAAAATCCGGAATACGGCAACACGATGTGTTATTATCGCTATGACGGACGCTATATGTATTTCTCCACGAGTCCGACGTTCTACGACTACACGGTGTATGCCACGGCGCGCTGAAGATTTTCAGAGGCGAGGGCAATGACTTCGGGCAAAGATATGTGGCGGCACGCGGCGATGCGTGCCGCTGTTTCGTTTATGCCTGCCGTCGACTCGTCGGTTTCGACGAGCAGTTTGTCTGCCGGTATCGACGCTGCGGCGTCGGTGTTGAAATGGCTGCCGAGCGAGAGAAGGATGCCGTTGTCGGCAAGCTGCTTTGCCATAGTGGCATTGCCGCGGAATCCGTGCCAGATCCATGGCATCGCCGGGCGGCATTCCTTTTTGACGGCGAGGATTATGTCGAGGGCCTTGACCACATGCAGTATCAATGGTTTGCGCAGCGATTCCGACAGGGCGATGTGGCGGCGGAAAACGTCGGTTTGCGTGTCGATGCCGGCTCCGCGCAGACGGTCTACGCCCGTCTCGCCTATGGCTGCGACCGACGGATGTGCTGCGGCGCGCTCAAGCAGCTCGAAATCAGGTGTCGCACCGGTCTCCCACGGATGTATGCCCACGGAATAATGCTTGCCTTCTTCTGGACGGAAGAGGGCAGGACTCACGCTGATGATTGCGTCGGTGCGTGTGGTGTCGTGTGTGTGGCAGTCGATGAGCATAGGCGCTATGGTACAGGGTCATAGCCGCTTCCGCCCCACGGATGGCAGCGGCAGATGCGCTTCACGGCAAGCCACGTCCCTTTCAGCGGTCCGTGTTTGCGGATGGCTTCTATGGCATATTGCGAGCAGGTGGGCGTGTAGCGGCATGCCGGTGGAAACATCGGGGAGATGGCGGTCTGATAGAATCGTATCAACGCCGTCAGAAGCCGTGTGAGCACCTTTCGCATCATTGGCGGTCTATTTGTTGTTCTTGTGAGATTCCGGCAGCTACGGCGCTTAAAATGGCTTGTACGCGCTTCTCAATTGAATGGTACGACTTCGCTTCGTCGCTGACGTAGATAAAGGCGATGTCCACCTTCTTGCCGGTTGACTCAAGGGCCGGCATCAGCAGGTGGCGGTTGAGACGGTATGCCTCGCGCACACGGCGGCGCAGAAGCACGCGTCCCACGGCTTTGCGGATTTTCTTTTTCGGAATCGTTATCATGAATTGTGCCGCTGCGCCGTATGTGCGGTTGCTTTCGTTGTAGACGGCGCGCAAAGGATAGGCTTTCGCCGGTTTGCCCTCGGCGAAAAGTCGGTTGACAGCCGTGCGGCTGCAGAGTTTTTCCGTTTTGTGAAGACTGAATTCCGACATATCCGTTTTGAAATCAGCAATCCCACCTCAGAGGGTGGGATTGCCGCTTGATTATTTGTTGTTTTCCTTCAAAAATTGTTCAAGGGCGGCGGTCATCGACGGGGCGTTGGCTGTTGGAGCCTCGATGTCGAGGCGCAGCCCGGCGTCGGTCACGGCTTTGGCGGTCTGTGCGCCGAAGCAGCCGATTTTGATGTCACCCTGCTCGAAGTTGGGGAAGTTTTTCTGCAGCGACTTGATGCCTGTCGGACTGAAGAAGATGAGCATATCGTAGTCGAAAGCCTCGCCTTCCTGAAAGTCGTTGCTGACGGTGCGGTACATCACGGCGCGCGTGTAGTTCACCTTGTTTTTCTCCAAAACGCTTTCTCCGTCGTTTTTCTGCACTTCCGACACTACGTATAGGTATTTCTCTCCGTTGTGCTTGGTGATTTGAGGAATCAAATCGTCGAGTTTGCCCGATTTTCCGAAGAAAATCTTGCGTTTGCGGTAGATGGTGTATTTCTGTAGGTAGAGGGCGATAGCCTCTGTGGTGCAGAAATATTTCATTGTTTCCGGCACGTTGAAGCGGGTTTCTTCTGCGATGCGGAAGAAATGGTCGATTGCAGATTTTGCAGTGAAAATGACAGCAGTGTGCTCCGGGAGCGATATTTTTTGCTGTCTGAATTCTTTTGATGTCAACCCCTCCACTTTGATAAACGGTCTGAATACGATTTCGACGCCATACTTCTTCTCAATGTCGAAATATGGTGATTTATCTGAAGATGGTCTGGGCTGAGATACTAATATTTTGTTGACTTTAACCATTTTGTTGCGTTTGACCTTTAAAACAGGCTCCAATTGTAAAAGAAAGTTAATGGAGCAATTTCCACGGCGCAAAGGTACGAAATAAAATAGACGTACTGAAACAAATTGGCATAAAAAATTCTAATGCTCTTAATGAAGAACACTCCTTTTGCAATGATGTATAAGTATACCGCCAAAGTTATGGAGATTTCGTTATGCTCTGGTGCAAAGAGCATAACGAGAGCCAGCGGAGTGAGTGCGAGCCCGAGGAAAATCTGTGTTGAGTTGTAGCCTTGCAGCCATAGTCGGGTGTCTACGCGGCTTGCGAAAACGTAGTCTGTGAATGACACGCAAATAAGCTGGAACAGGTAGAAACCGGCGGCCACGGCAACCGACAGCGAGGTGAGGAGCGGCATCGACATCGACTGTGCCTGCGGCAGCCATTGCAGGGCGGCGGAATAGACCACGATGCCTTCCATAATCACGGCTACGGCGATAAGTGCCGTCAGCAGCAGCGTCTCGTTCGACGTATGCTCGTCGAGGTGGTTCTCGGTGCGCTTCACGGAGTAGAGTCCGTGGCGTATTTTCTGGAAGAAGTTGGAGCCTTTCTTGTAGCAGTAGGCTATGAGCAGGAACGATACCACAAGCAGCGTTATCATTATTGACGAGTCGGCTGGTGTCTGGTGGTACTCTTCGGGCATCTCGCCCTGACGGTCGTCGACAAGAGGGTAGGTGGCAAGGGGTTTCAGACCGGTTGCCGCCGCGGGCAGCGAGTCGGTCAGCCCGCCGGGATGGGCAGGCTTGTAGACATGGTGGTGGTGGAAACTGTGGTTTCCCACGGTTTCCGCCATGTCGGCCGTGTGCTGCTGACTTGCTATGTTCAGACTGTCGGGCATACTGTTTTATCTTTTTGGTTCAACAATTGATTTGTCGGCAGCGAGAGCTTCCGACGATGCTTTCTCCGGAGTTTCCGCCACCGTCCACAGCGTTTTGTGCGACTGTTTCATGAATCCCTCGTCCACGCAGCGCTGCAGCATCTGCAGCAGAGGCGTGAAGAATCCTTCGGTGTTTACAATCACGATTTTGCCTTTGTATAGGCCGAGCTGCTTCCAAGTTATGATTTCGAGGAGTTCCTCAAGGGTGCCGCATCCTCCGGGGAGGGCGACAACAGCATCGGCCATAGCCGCCATCCGCTCTTTGCGGGTGTGGATGTCGGGAGTCACGACGGTTTGTGTCAGAGCGTCGTATCCCCATCCGTTGTCGGCCATGAATTTCGGAATCACGCCCACCGCCTTGCCCCCGTTGTCGAGACATCCGTCGGCAAGATTGCGCATCAGTCCCTGGTTGCCTGCGCCGCACACAACGGTCGCTCCCGCACGGGCAAGAGCCGCGCCAAGGCGATAGGCGGCGTCAAGATACCGGAAGTCGACATCCTGGCTCGAAGCGCAATATACACAGACGGTCGTAGGCATAGGCTGGTTAGAAATGGCTGCTGCCGTCGAAGCAGTGTGTGCACACCTTGCATTTCGGCAGACCGATTGCTTTTATCAATGTCTCTATCGTGTTGAACCGCAGAGATGTGAGGTTGAACCGACGGCGTATTTCCTCCACCAGACGCTTGTATTCGGGCGAGTCGGTGGTGGCATATTTGTCGAGGTTCTTGCTTCCGTCGCCCTCAAATTCCTCGATGATACGCCGCGTTATCAGTTCCATGTCGCTCTTCGACGACGTGAATCCGATAAAAGGGCATCCGTAGATTAACGGCGGACAGGCGATGCGCATGTGCACCTCCTTGGCACCGTAGTCGTAGAGCACCTTGACGTTGTCGCGCAACTGAGTGCCTCTCACAATCGAGTCGTCGCAGAAGAGCAGGCGTTTGCCGTCGAGCATCGCGCGGTTGGGGATGAGCTTCATTTTTGCCACGAGCGAGCGCATTGACTGGTCGCTCGGTGTGAAGCTGCGGGGCCATGTTGGGGTATACTTGGCGATGGCGCGATGGTAGGGCACACCTTTGCCTTCGGCATATCCCAGCGCCATGCCCACGCCGCTGTCGGGGATGCCGCAGGCGCAGTCCACGTCGCTGTTGTCAGAGCGTCCCATCTCCACGCCGCTGTCGAAGCGCACTTTCTCCACGTTGACTCCTTCATAGCACGATGTGGGGAAGCCGTAGTAGACCCAGAGAAACGAGCATATCTGCATCTCCTCGTTGGGCTTGCGCAGCTGCTCCACGCCGTCGGCTGTGATGCGCACAATCTCGCCCGGACCGATGTAGCGGTCGATTTGGTAGTCGAGATTCGGAAAACATGTCGACTCGCTCGAAGCGGCGTATGCTCCGTCTTTCTTGCCTATTACTATCGGCGTGCGTCCCAGTTTGTCGCGTGCGGCGATGATGCCGTTTTCTGTGAGCAGCAGCATTGAGCAAGAGCCCTTCACGCTGTTGTAGACGTTTTCAATGCCTTCCACGAAGTTGCGTCCCTCGGTGATGAGCAGTGCCACGAGTTCGGTCTGGTTGATTTTGCCTGAGCTGAGTTCGGCGAAGTGGTGGTTTGCAGCGAGCATCCTTTTCTCCAGCTCGTCGATGTTTGCGATTTTAGCCACTGTGACGATGGCGAATTTGCCGAGGTGGGAGTTGAAGATGATGGGTTGCGGGTCGGTGTCGCTGATTACACCAATGCCCGAGTTGCCTTCAAAGAAAGGCAACTCGCATTCAAACTTGGTGCGGAAATATGTACTTTCGAGACTGTGGATTTTGCGGATGAATCCGCGTTGCGGGTCGTAGGTAGCCATTCCGGCGCGCCTCGTGCCCAGATGTGAGTTGTAGTCGGTCCCGTAGAACAGGTCTGCTTTGCATGCCTGTTGCGAGATTGTTCCAAAAAATCCTCCCATTATGTCGCTTTTTTCTTTCTTTTTCTATTTCAATCGTGCAAGTGTTTGGGCAATGCGGCGCGCAGCCTCGCGGATGTTGTCATCGCTGGTGGCGTAGCTGAGTCGGATATAGCCTGGTGCGCAGAACGCGTCGCCGCTGACTGTTGCCACGTGTCCCACCTCAAGCAGATACATCGCCAAGTCGTTGGCGTCGTTGATGCGGCGGTCGCCGTCGGCTTTGCCGAAGTATGCCGACACTTCCGGGAAAATGTAGAACGCGCCCTGCGGATGGTTGATGCGCAGACCCGGGATTTCTTTGAGCAGGCTCACCACGAGGTCGCGGCGGCGTTCGAATGCCTGGCGCATTGTCTCGACGCACTCCTGCGAGCCGGTGTAGGCGGCCTCGGCTGCCTTCTGGGCGATTGACGAAGGGTTTGACGTGTATTGACCCTGAAGCTTTGTTGTGGCTTTTGCCACCCACAGAGGCGCGGCGATGAAGCCGATGCGCCATCCTGTCATGGCGTATGCCTTCGACACACCGTTGACGATGATTGTGCGGTCGCGCACGGCGTCAAATTCCGAAATCGATGCGAATTTGCCGGTGAAGTTGATATGCTCGTAGATTTCGTCCGACAGCACGAGGATGTCGGGATATTTTGCAAGCACGTCGGCAAGGGCTTTCAGCTCGTCGTGTGTGTAGACGCTGCCCGTAGGGTTCGACGGCGAGCAGAGCAGCAGCATGCGTGTGCGCGGTGTGATTGCTGCCTCAAGTTGCTCGGGCGTGATTTTGAAGTCCTGTTCCACGCCGGCTGGCACAGTCACTGTCTTGCCCTCGGCGAGTTTCACCATTTCCACATAGCTTACCCATGCCGGAGTGGGGATAACCACCTCGTCGCCGGGGTTGATTGTGGCGAGGATCACATTGCACAAAGACTGTTTTGCGCCGCCCGACACCACAATCTGTTCGGGAGCGAAGTCGAGACCGTTCTCGTTTTTCATCTTTGCGGCAATGGCCTTGCGAAGGGTCATGTAGCCGGCAACTGGTGTGTAGAACGTGAAGTTTTCGTCGATGGCTTTCTTGGCGGCTTCCTTGATGTGGTCAGGGGTGTGGAAGTCGGGTTCGCCCACAGAAAGGTTGATCACGTCGACTCCTTGAGCCTTCAGTTCGTTACTCTTTTGCGACATCGCCAATGTTGCTGATGGCGACAAAGCTTGGATTCTTTGAGAAATGTGTTCCATTACGATTGAAGAAATAGTTTTATAAAAAACAGGACTGCTTTGTATTTCTGCATCGCAGCCCCACAATCTTTCTGCAAAGTTACGCATTATATCTTGAATTTTGAGCAAAATGCCAAAGGATAATCATCTGCGTTTTTTATTGGATTTGTTGGATAAATGCTTCGTGAGATTGTTTTAATGATTATAAAATGATTAAATTTGCGGATGTTTTTGTAATAAATATAAGCCGTGATAACGTTTTTAGTATCGATTTGCCTGCTTGTGGCGGGCTATTTTACCTATGGGCGCTTTGTGGAGCGCTATTTCGGTGTGTCGGCCGAGCGCGACACGCCTGTTAAGCGTCTTGCCGACGGTGTCGACTATCAGGAGCTGAAGCCGTGGCGCATGTACGTGATTCAGTTTCTCAACATTGCCGGACTGGGTCCGATATTCGGCGCCATTATGGGTGCCGCCTACGGACCGATGGCTTATCTGTGGATTGTGGTTGGCTGCATTTTTATGGGCGCCGCGCACGACTTTTTCTCGGGTATGCTTTCGCTGCGCAATGATGGCAAGGATTTGCCCGAGATTGTTGGCACATACCTCGGCAAGAGGATGCGGCAGGTGCTGATTGTGTTTGCCGCATTTTTGCTGCTGGCTGTCGGGGTGTCGTTTGTCAACGGCCCCGCGGAACTGCTGGCACGGCTCACGGGCTGGGACATGACGCTGTGGTTGTGGGTTATCTTCGCATACTATGTTTTTGCCACGCTGTTGCCCATCGACAAGATTATCGGCAAGGTGTATCCGTTTATGGGCGGTGCGTTGCTGTTTATGGCGCTCGGCGTAGGTGTATATCTGATTTATGGCGATGCTACGGGTGCTGTCGAGATGAAGGAGCTGACGGCGGATTCGCTGCGCAACTTCCATAGCAACCCGGATGCCAACATTCTGTTTCCAATGCTTTTTGTGGTGATTTCTTGTGGCGCGATTTCCGGATTCCACGCCACCCAGTCGCCGCTGATGGCAAGGTGTATGGCCAACGAGAAATATGCCCGTCCGGTGTTCTACGGGGCGATGGTCAGCGAGGGAGTGGTGGCTCTGATTTGGGCTACTGCCGCAATTGCTTATTTCGGTGGGCCTGAGGGGCTCAACGCCGCTGCCGACGCAGGCAAGACTCCGGCGGTTATGGTCAACGAAATCTGCAATTCATGGCTCGGTCGCGTGGGTGCGGTGCTCGCAATCCTTGGTGTGGTGGCATGTCCGATAACGTCGGGCGACACGGCGTTCCGCAGCATGCGTCTTATCGTGGCGCAGGCGTTCCGCTTCAGCCAGAAGAAGCTGGTCAGCCGCCTGATGGTGTCGGTGCCGATTTTTGTGGTGGCTTATGTGTGCTGCTTTATGGATTTCTCGACGATATGGAAATATGTGGGCATCTCCAATCAGATTCTTGCCACGGTGACGCTCTGGACGGCGGCGGCATTCCTTGCGCGCAGCGGCAAGGTGCATTGGATTATGACGTTGCCGGCGATGTTTCTCACCGATGTGTGTGTCTGCTATCTGTGTGTGGCTCCGTACAAGGTTGGCGGACTGGCGATGCCGCAGGTTGTTGGCAACGTTGCCGGCATTGTGGTGGCGTTTGCGCTGTTGGCGTTGTTCCTTTACAAAATGCGCCGTCGTTGAATCAGCGGCGGCGCGAGTGGCGGCTATAAAGGCGCGTGTGTCATTTCTGTCGGGCGACAAACGTCGCCCAGCTGTCAATGTTGTCGGATAGCGTTTCTGGATATGGCAAATCGATTTTCACGTCGGGTCGTATTCCTGATGCTCCGTTGTGATGCTTGTCGCTCAGAAAAGTGGACGACACAGTGACCGGATAGAACACTTGGATTCGGCTGTGGGGAAGATGAAACGGTATGAGATTGCCTGTATATGCCGCTCCGGCGCTGTTTTCCTTGCCGTAAATTGTGTATCGTTCACGCGATGTGAAATTCTGTGCCACTCTCAGTATGGTCTCTGCTGCGCTGGCTGTTCGTCGGTCGATGATGAATGATATGTGGATCTTTGCGTCGTGTGCTGGAATTTCTTCATCATCGTTGTCTTCTTCATCGGAGCCGAGCAGCAGAAACGACTTATCGGCATTGTCGTCAGTGATTAGCGGACTCACCCAATCCTTCATGGAATTGTCGGAACGGTTGGCATACGTGTTTCTAAACCAATATTCTTCCGGGACGAGTGCCTTGTGGTCTATCAGCAGCGGGATTAGAGGAGCCCAAAAGGCGTCGGCGCCGCCCATGTTTCCACGGATGTCGATTATTAGATTCTTGCATTTGCTGTTTTGGAAGTCGTTAACAGCATTCGCCATCCATTCAAAAGTGGGATTGTTGCCGGCACACGACGGCACACGGATCAAGTACGACCGCTTGTCGATGCGGGTGCTTAATTTCTGCGGTTCATATTTCATCAAGCCTTTGTAGTCGGGAGTGTCTTTTCTTTTATAGACCTGCCAGAAAAGGTGGGCGTCAACATAATAGTGGGCGTCAAACATGGAATTAAACCAGAAAGCATACTCGCAGGCGGCTTGCCTGATTCCCATGCTGCCCGAACCTACAGCTTCTTTCAGCGATGTTTTCATGGCGTTGTATTGTGAGCCGAAGCCATTGCTTATTATGGCCGGGAATGCCGCATAGTTTGCCTCTGTGTATGATGTCAGATAGTTGAAGTCCTGCATATTGTCGGTGATGCTGTCGGCCTCGATGTAGGAATGAGGCGAGGCGTATGCACTTGCGCATAGGGCGACTGTCGCACACAGGCTCAGAATAAGTCTTTTCATAAGATGCTGTTTTAGTTTGGAATAAAAAGAAAAAGCGGAACTCCTCCATGGTGTTCCGCTTTGTTTTGCTATGACGTATAGTCGGATTAACCGTTAACCTTAGCCATGTGAGCGATAAGCTCAAGAACTTTGTTAGAGTAACCGATCTCGTTGTCGTACCAAGAGATAACCTTAACGAAAGTGTCAGTCAAGTAAACACCTGCGTTTGCGTCGAAGATAGAAGTGTGAGTGTTGCCCAAGAAGTCTGAAGAAACAACTGCATCCTCAGTGTAAGCAAGTACACCCTTCAATTCGCCTTCTGCAGCTTCCTTCATAGCAGCGCAGATAGCTTCCTTAGATGCTGGCTTAGCCAAGTTGGCTGTCAAGTCAACAACAGAAACGTCCAAAGTAGGAACGCGCATAGAGATACCAGTCAATTTGCCGTTCAACTCAGGGATTACTTTACCTACAGCCTTAGCAGCACCAGTAGTTGAAGGGATGATGTTGCCAGAAGCGGCACGGCCACCACGCCAGTCTTTCAAAGAAGGACCGTCTACTGTCTTCTGAGTAGCAGTAGTTGAGTGAACTGTAGTCATCAAACCGTTAACGATGCCGAACTTGTCGTTCAAAACCTTAGCGATAGGAGCCAAGCAGTTTGTTGTACAAGAAGCGTTAGAAACGAATTGTGTTCCCTTTTCGTATTTGTCGAAGTTTACGCCGCAAACAAACATTGGGGTGTCGTCCTTTGAAGGAGCTGACATAACAACGTATTTAGCGCCAGCCTCGATGTGAGCCTGAGCTTTTTCCTTTGTCAAGAAAAGACCAGTAGATTCTACTACGTATTCTGCACCAACCTCGTTCCACTTCAAGTCAGCTGGGTTGCGCTCTGCAGTTACGCGGATTTCCTTACCGTTGACGATAAGTTTGCTGTTCTCAACGTCAGCCTCGATAGTGCCGTTGAATTGACCGTGCATTGTATCATATTTGAGCATGTATGCCAAATAGTCAACCGGGCAAAGGTCGTTGATACCTACGATTTGAATGTCATTTCTGTTTTGAGCTGCACGGAAAACGAAACGTCCGATACGGCCAAATCCGTTAATACCTACTTTAATCATTTTTGTTAATATTTTGGGTTAAAAAATTGTCTCTAAATTTCTTATTGCAAAAAGAGTGCCAATTCAAGAGGCACTGACAAACCTGTCATTTATACAATCTTCTTTCTGCCTTTTTAAAATTCTGTGCAAAAGTATATATTTTTTCGCTAATAGCGACAAAATCACGGAATTTTTTCTGTAATTTAATCTTTATAAACTGTTGGATGTGTGCTTTTTCATCTCCATATAGTGTTTCTTCTGCTCTGGAGCAAGCCGTTCGACGGCATAGCGCAGCGTTGTGCGGGGCATTGTGGCTGCGTGGAGGTCGAGAAAACGCAACAGCGTGGAAATGTCGCGTTTGCCCGTTTCGCGGAGCATCCAGCCGTTGGCTTTCCGCATCAGGTCGTGGGGGTGTTGGAGCAGATGGCCGACGTTGCGGAGGGCGGTGTCGAACTGGCGGTTGCGGATGGGCAGCATTGTCGACACGACGGCTATGCGTTGTTCCCACAGGTTGGCGCTGTCGAGAAGGCGTGGCGTGGGGTCGTTGCCTTCCATTATCTGGTCGCCTATAATATATGGTGCGCTGAGGTCTACAAGATCCCAGTTGTTGATGCCGTTGGTGTGGGTGAGGTAGAATTGGGCTATCCGGTGTTTCTCTGCGGGGTCTTTGCGTGCCTTCCGGTAGCGCTCCACGAGCGACAGAAGTGCCGACAGCCGGTGCTCGTGGATTTCGCTGGCGAGCATCTCGGCTACGGTTTGCAGCGGGGCGTCGAGGGTTTGTTTGGCTATTTGCCTGTTGGCGGGCACCATCACTCCGATAAATTTGTCGCCTTCGCCATATTCGCCTTTGCCGGTCTTGAAAAAGCGGCTCAGTGTGTCGGCTTTGCCTGGTGTCGTTGCGGCGCTTAGCGCTGCCTGCCATTCTGCGGCGGTCGTTATTTTGTTTTCCATATTGTCGCACGTTTCTTATGTGCAAATATAGCGGAAAAATAAAAAAGGCGGAACAGAAAAATTGTTCCGCCTCCAAGCAAGGGTCTTATCAGTCGATTTTTTCAAAGTCTTCTTTTCCCACTCCGCAGAGGGGGCATACCCAATCGTCGGGAATGTCTTCAAATTTTGTACCTGGAGCGATGCCGTGTTCCGGATCGCCAATCTCTGGGTCGTAAACCCAATCGCATACTGTGCAAATGTATTTGTCCATATTCTTAGAATTTGATTTAATATTACAACAATTACAATGTTGATTTTGTTTCCAACTTTGTAGTTAAACTTTTATGGGTTTATCTGCTAAAATGCTAAGAATTTATAAAAATGTGTGGTTTGCACGGAAAGTGTTGATAAAAGTCCACTTGGCGTGCCTTTTTAAAATTCTGAAATTGCTGACAATCTGTGGGGTAGTTTGTGTATTTCAAATTCTCAGAAACTTGTTTTTGACTTAGTTTGCTGATTTACAATGCAATGCGTTGATTTTTGCGTGCTTTGAAAAAGTCGCGGAAAAATTGCGGGTGTCAAAATGCTTGCAAAAAAGCTGATTCTATGGAATTTATTTCTAAATTTGCACATATTTTTATTCAGGAAAAAGAAATTTATGGCTCTAAACTATATTTGGATAGGATTTTTCGCCCTGACTTTTGTTTTTGCTCTTTTTGAATCGATCGTCAACGGAGATATCGACATTTGGTCGCGCGTCATGAGTTCGTCGTTCGACTCGGCGAAGACGGCTTTTGAGCTGTCGCTGGGTTTGACGGGCGTACTGTCGTTATGGATGGGTATAATGAAGATAGGGGAGAAGGGGGGAGTTATTCCTTTCTTCGGACGTCTGGTGAGCCCGTTGTTCACACGCCTGTTTCCGGGCATTCCGAAAAACCATCCCGCGATGGGGTCTATTTTCATGAACATCTCGGCCAACATGCTTGGTCTCGACAATGCCGCAACGCCGCTCGGCCTGAAGGCTATGCAGCACATGCAGGAGCTGAACCCGAAGAAAGACACCGCCACCGATGCGATGCTGATGTTTCTGGTGCTCAACGCTTCCGGACTCGTGCTGATTCCTATCGGCATCATGACGTATCGTGCAAGTTGCGGCGCGGCAAACCCCACCGACGTGTTTGTGCCCATACTGATAGCCACCTTCGTGTCGACGCTTTTCGGCATCGTGTCGCTGTGCCTCAAACAGCGCATCAAGATCTTCGACCGCGTGATTCTCACGTGGCTTTTAGGTCTGCTTGCCGAGGTGGTCGGCGTGGTGTGGTATTTCTCCACTCTGACGCCAGAGCAGATGCAGCGCTACAGCTCGTTTGTCGCAAACATTATCCTTTTCGGTGTGATACTGATGTTTATAGGCGCCGGGGTGAGAAAGCGCATCAATGTCTACGAAAACTTCATAGAAGGGGCAAAGGATGGCTTTAAAACGGCTGTGATGATTATTCCTTACCTTGTGGCGATACTTGTGGCAATCGGGATGTTCCGTGCCTCGGGCGCCATGGGCGTGATGACGGGCGCGGTGTCCGAGCTGGTGAAGGCGATGGGATTCGACTCCACTTGGGTGGAGGCTCTGCCCACAGCGTTGATGAAGCCGTTGAGCGGCACGGGAAGCCGTGGCTTGATGGTCGATGTGATAAATCATTTCGGCGTCGACTCGCTCGTGGCGCGTATCGCCGGATGCATCCAGGGCAGCACCGACACTACGTTCTATATTCTTGCCGTGTACTTCGGCAGCGTGGGCGTGAAAAAGACGCGCTATGCAGTCCCGTTCGCGCTGATGGCTGATGTGGTGGGCTCGATTACGGGTGTCGCCGTGGCTTATTTCTTCTTTGGATAGGATAAAAACGGTGTTGGATTTTGAGTTTTAGGCACTTTGCACTATCTTTGTCGGTGCTTCTGAACAGAAAATGGCAGAATTAACTATACTTACAGACGGCGTTGAGATGCCTCGCGTCGACAAATCGTTGATGCATGAATGGATTGAGGCGGTGGCCCGTGGTTTTGGAAAATCTCTGGGCGACATTTCGTATATCTTTTGCAACGATGCTAAAATCCTGGAGGTCAATCGCCAATTTCTAAATCACGATTATTTTACGGATGTCATAACGTTTGATTATAGCCGCCCGCACAGAATTTCGGGCGACATTTTCATCTCGCTCGACACGGTGGCTTCAAATGCCGAAATGGTTGGCGCCACATACGAGAGGGAGTTCTATCGGGTGTTTATCCATGGCATTCTCCACTTGTGCGGGGTCAACGACAAGGGTCCGGGCGAGCGCGAGATTATGGAGCGCCACGAGGACGAATCGCTTGATATCCTGACTAATATGATTGCTCGCAAAAAATGAAATTTGAATATGATGTCATAGTGGTCGGTGCCGGTCATGCCGGCTGTGAGGCGGCGTGTGCTTCAGCCAATTTGGGCTCGGAGACGCTGCTCGTCACGATGGATATGAACAAGATTGCCCAAATGAGTTGCAATCCTGCTGTAGGTGGCATTGCTAAAGGCCAGATAGTCAGAGAAATAGACGCTCTTGGTGGACAGATGGGCATTGTCACCGACGAGGCTTCGATACAATTCAGGATGCTGAACCGGTCGAAGGGACCGGCGATGTGGAGTCCGCGTGCGCAGGCCGACCGCGTGAAGTTTATCGAGGCTTGGAGAAGCCGCATTGAGAACACCGACCGCCTGTACATGTGGCAGGACTCTGTTGTGGAACTTGTCATCGAGGACGGCAGGGTAGGAGGTGTGCGCACGGCTATGGGGGTCACGTTCAAGGCGAAGTCGGTGGTGCTGACCGCTGGTACGTTTCTCGATGGTCTGATGCATATAGGCCGCGTGAAAATCGGTGGCGGACGCATCTCTGAGCCTGCGTCGCACGGCATCTCTGAGCAACTGCGCCGGCTTGGTTTCGAGGTGGGCAGAATGAAGACGGGAACGCCTGTGCGCATTGACGGCCGCACGGTGCATTTCGACAAGGCTGTGCGCCAGGACGGCGACTCCGATTTCCATAAGTTCTCATATCTGCCGGATGTGAAACGCCGGTTGAAGCAGCGTCCGTGCTGGATTGTCTACACCAATACGGAGGTGCACGACGTGCTGCGTGAGGGATTGCCCGACTCGCCGCTTTTCAACGGTCAGATCCAAAGTGTGGGGCCGCGCTATTGCCCGAGCATCGAAACGAAGATTGTCACGTTTGCCGACAAGGACCAGCATCAGCTTTTCCTTGAGCCGGAGGGCGAGACTACCCAGGAATATTATCTCAACGGCTACTCTTCGTCGTTGCCGCTGATGGTGCAGGTGAATGCTATGCAGAAGATTCCGGCTCTTGCCGACGCGCAGATTTATCGCCCTGGATATGCGATAGAATACGATTATTTCGACCCTACGCAGTTGCGCCACACGCTTGAGACGAAGCTTGTGTCCGGACTGTTTTTCGCCGGTCAGGTGAACGGCACGACGGGCTATGAGGAGGCTGCCGGACAGGGGCTGGTGGCTGGAATCAACGCGCATCAGAAGGCTGAGGGAAAAGACCCGTTTGTGCTTGGCCGCGACGAGTCGTATATCGGTGTGCTTATCGATGACTTGGTGACAAAGGGGGTCGACGAGCCGTACCGTATGTTTACGTCGCGCGCCGAATACCGCATCCTCCTTCGTCAGGATGATGCCGACATGCGCCTTACGCCGCGTGGCTTTGAAATCGGACTGGCTTCGCGCGAACGCTATGATTTGATGCTCGGGAAGAAACGCCAGCGCGACGCGCTTATCGATTTCGCACGCAATTTCTCTGTAAAGGCTGCGCGCATAAATCCTTTCCTGGAGGGGAAGGGGCTGTCGCCGCTGAGACAGTCTGTGAAACTTTACGACCTCATACTGCGTCCGCAGCTCGACATTTTTATGCTTGCCGAGGCGATCGGCCCACTTGCCGAACATATCGCCGGCATTGAGGAGCAGCGTCGCGAGGAAATTGTTGAATCGGCTGAAATCTTGATAAAATATCAGGGATATATCGACCGCGAACGACTTATAGCCGAAAAAATTTCGCGCCTCGAACACGTGAAGCTGCGTGGAAAGATTGTATATGCCGACGTGAAGGCTATTTCAACCGAGGCTCGGCAGAAACTGACGAAAATCGACCCGGAAACTGTGGCGCAGGCTTCGCGTATACCAGGTATATCGCCGAGCGACATCAATATTCTGTTGCTGCTTTTGGGAAGATAAAAAAACCGTGTTCCACGTGGAACAAATTGAAGCGAATAATCAATACACAAAATAACAATGAAACTCGAAGAAGTTAAAAAAACAATCCGCGACATCTATGATTTCCCTCAGAAGGGAATCATTTTCCGCGACCTTACTACCGCATTCAAGGATGCGGATGCCCTCTGCACTATTTCGGAGGAGTTGAAAAAGCGTTATGAAGGACTCGGAGTGACCAAAGTGGTCGGCATCGAGTCGCGTGGCTTTATCGGTGGCGCTGTGCTTGCCCGTGATTTGGGCGCTGGCTTCGTGCCTGTGCGCAAGCCTGGAAAACTGCCTGCCGACACTATCAGCAAGTCGTACAGCAAGGAGTATGGTGTGGACACTATCGAAATCCACCGCGACGCTATCGCTGAAGGCGATGTGGTGGTGCTTCACGATGATCTGCTCGCTACTGGTGGCACGATGGCTGCGGCTTATGATTTGGTGAAATCAATGAATCCTAAGAAAATCTACATCAGCTTTATTGTCGAACTCTCTGATCTCGACGGACGCAAGGCTTTCCCTGAGGATGTTCAGGTGGATTCGCTGATTGTTTATTAGTCTGCGGAAATTATTTCGTATATTTGCAGGCGTATGGATTCCCTATACGCCTGTTTTTTATTGTATGCTCCGATGAACGATATCCTGAAAAATAAAATCAGTATGTTGCCCGACAAGCCGGGATGTTATCTCTACTACGACAATGTGGGGACGGTTATATATGTGGGCAAGGCGAAGAGGCTGAAACGGCGTGTGTCGTCTTATTTCAACCGTGTACACGACTCGGTGAAGACAAACGTGCTGGTGAGCAACATCGCTGATATGCGCTACATTGTGGTGGGCAGCGAGGACGATGCCTTGCATCTTGAAAACAGTCTTATCAAGGAGTATAAGCCGCGCTACAACATCCTGCTGAAGGACGACAAGTCGTATCCTTGGATATGCGTCACAAACGAGTTGTATCCTCGTGTGTTTCTCACGCGCAACGTTATGCCGAAGGGCGGACGTTATTATGGCCCGTATGCGAGCACCGCGGTGGTGCGCACGCTGCTCGAGCTTCTGAAGGAGCTTTATCCGCTGCGGTCGTGCCGCTGGCCGATTACGGCTGAAAGCGTGGAGAAGCGGTCGGTGCGCGTCTGTCTGGACTATCACATCCACAATTGTCTGGGGTGCTGCGAGGGCAGGGTGTCGCCGGAGGAATACGGGGAATATATCGGTCAGGTGAAGCGCATTCTGAGCGGCGACACGCAGGCGGTTTCCGACTACCTTGTGTCGGAGATGCAGAGGCTTGCCGCCGAGCTGCGGTTTGAGGAGGCGCAGGAGTTGAAGCGGAAATATCAGTTGATTGAACGCTACAGGGCGAAGTCGGTCGTCGTGAGCGCGTCGGAAACCGACATCGATGTCTATTCGTATGAGCCGGGCGACAATTTCGCTTACGTCAATTATATGCACGTGCGCCATGGCTCGGTGGTGCAGTGTGTGACGTTTGAGTTCCGTAAGAAGCTCGACGAGTCGCCTGAGCAGATTCTGTCGTATGCTGTTGCCGAGGCGGAGGCTCAGTTCCACAATGCGGCGCGGACGGTTGTTGTGCCGTTCTTGCCCGACTGCGCTTCGGAGAGCCGCTCGTTTGTGGTGCCGCAACGGGGCGACAAGCGGCGTCTGCTTGAGATTTCGTTGCAGAACGCGCGCCAGTATAAGCACGACAAGGTGAAGAATGCCGAGAAGCTTAATCCTGAGCAGCGGGTCACGCGTCTGCTGACGAGGATGCAGAAGGATTTCAGGCTGACGGAGCTGCCGCGCCACATTGAGTGCTTCGACAATTCCAACATTCAAGGCACTAATCCTGTGGCGTCGTGCGTGGTGTTTAAAAACGGAAAGCCGTCGAAGCGTGACTACCGCCATTTCAACATAAAGACGGTCGAGGGTCCCGACGATTTCGCCTCGATGATCGAGGTGCTGACTCGCCGCTACAGCCGGTTGTTGGAGGAGGGGCAGTCGTTGCCTCAGCTGGTGGTGGTCGATGGCGGAAAAGGGCAGCTGAGTTCTGCTGTGGAGGCTTTCGACCGACTTGGAATCCGTGGCAAGGTGGCGCTTGTGGGCATTGCGAAACGGCTTGAGGAAATCTATTTCCCGGGCGACAGTGTGCCGCTGTATATCGACAAGAATTCTGAGTCGCTGCGTGTGATTCAGCAGCTGCGCGACGAGGCTCACCGGTTCGGAATCACTCACCATCGCAACCGCAGAAGCAAGGGGCAGACGGTCTCTGCGCTCGACTCGATAAAGGGTGTTGGAGAGAAGACTCGCACTGCGTTGCTCGCACATTTCAAGAGTTTGAAACGCCTACGCGAGGCATCGGAAGCCGAGGTGGCGGCTGTGGTCGGACCGGCGAAGGCGAGGATTGTTGTGGCTGCGCTTTCTGATGCCGCAGAAAACGGCAGTAATGGCGATAAGTAGTTGATAATCAGCAAAATAATGCGCATTGCGCGGTCAAGAGTCTGAAATTTCGCTAAAAGAAGTGTGCCAATAGCCGATAATCGAGGATTTTTCTTAAATTTGCACTATTATGAGAATTGTTATACAAAGAGTTCGTGAGGCGTCTGTCACGATTGGCGGGGTGCTTAAGTCTGCCGTAGGAGCGGGCATGATGATACTTGTCGGCGTGGAGCACGACGACACTGCCGACGATGTGGAATGGTTGGTGAAAAAAACGCTCGGTCTGCGCATATTCGACGATGATGCGGGGGTGATGAACCGTTCGGTTCTCGACGTTGGTGGCGAGATTCTTGTCGTCAGCCAGTTCACGCTCCATGCGTCGACACGCAAGGGAAACCGCCCGTCCTACATCCGTGCGGCGCGTCCAGAAACGGCGGTGCCGCTCTATCGTGATTTCATAGACCGTCTCAACGAGGCTTTGCCGAAGCCTTGCGGTGAAGGGGAGTTTGGCGCCGACATGCAGGTGGCGCTTGTCAACGACGGCCCTGTGACTATAATCATTGACTCGCATCTAAAAGAATGACGCTATGACCATCGAGGAAGCTCAAAAGAAAGTGGATGGCTGGATACGCAAATACGGAGTGCGCTATTTCAGCGAACTGACAAATATGGCGGTGCTCACGGAAGAGGTGGGCGAGGTGGCGCGCATAATGTCGCGGCGCTACGGCGACCAATCGTTCAAGGAGGGTGAGGATCCCGATGCTCTCGCCGACGAGCTTGCCGATGTGTTTTGGGTGCTTGTGTGCATCGCAAACCAGACGGGGGTCGACCTGACTGCGGCGTTTGAGAAGAATCTCGCCAAGAAAACCGCGCGCGACAGCCACCGGCATCTCGAAAATCCGAAATTGTCTAAATAAAAATACAAATCTTATGGAACAAAACAATCAAGACCGTTACAAAATGGTGATTGGCGAAAGCCATGTGACCACCGACGATGCTTTTGTCGCTGCCGACGTGAAGGCGATTCTCGACAAGCATTTCGATGAGAACAACAATGTGGAGGTTTACAAGCGTTGCTTCAACGCCATCGACCTTACCACTCTCAACTCTACCGACACTGTTTCGTCGGTTACGAAATTCGTTACGCGTGTGAATGATTTCGAGACTGAGTATCCTGAGTTGCCAAACGTGGCGGCTATCTGCGTATATCCTAATTTCGCGATGGTGGTCAGCGGTGCGCTTGAGGTGAGCGGGGTGCAGAAGGCTGTCGTTGCCGGATCGTTTCCTTCGTCGCAGACTTTCCTTGAAATCAAAACCACTGAGGCGGCGCTCGCTGTGGCTGACGGTGCTACGGAGGTCGACATCGTGTTCAACCTCGGTCTGTATTACGACGGACAGTATGAGGAGCTTGCCGACGAGATTTCTGAAATAAAGCATTCTGTGCGCGACGCCCACTTGAAGGTGATTCTTGAGACAGGCGCGCTGAAGACGGCTCTCGACATACGCAACGCGGCTATCCTGTCGATGTATTCGGGCGCGGATTTCATCAAGACGTCGACCGGCAAGGTTTATCCGGGCGCCACTCTCGAGGCTGCTTACGTGATGCTCCATGCAATTAAGGAATATTACGAGAAGACAGGACGCAAGGTGGGATTCAAGGTGTCTGGCGGCGTGTCGTCGACCGACGATGCCGTTCGCTACTATACGCTCGTCCGCGAGATTCTCGGAGAGGAATGGCTCACAAACGAGTTGTTCCGCATCGGCACGTCGCGTGCTGCAAACTATATCCTTTCGTCTATCGTTGGCAAGGAGGTGAAATTCTTCTAAGGCGCGACAGATTGCAGGAAACTTTGGAATCCCGGCCGGCTTGTCCCGGTTGGGATTTTTTTTGCGCATGGAGGGTCGCGGGTCTGCATCTGCGACGGATGCGACAGGGGCGGCTCTGACGCGTTTTCACCGCTCAGGCGACGAATTAGTCGTCTGCGGCGGCAGAGGCCGTCAGAAGTCGTTAAAAACAGTCCTGGAGCGTGACGCCTTTGCCGTGTCGTTCTTCGGTGTGATAAACAAACAACGAGGCTGCGTTTTTTTGAACGCAGCCTCGTTGTTGTTATGTCGGGTTTCTTAGAACTTGAAAGCCGTTGGTTGTATCACACCCGGAATTTTGTAGACAGTCGAGATTGTGCCTTTTACAGTCACTTTCTTGCCAAGATTCTCAGGATGATTCTTCAAGTTGAGCGCAGCGCGCACGTCGCCAGCCGGAAGACCGATGGCAATACATTTCTTCACGTCTTTTTCCGATGCTTTGTCGGCGATGAGCACATTCAGGTTGTTGGCGCCCTCGGCGGTGAATTTAGCCGATGTGTTGGCGTCGATGCTGCTTGAGAAGCCCACGATGTAGCCGCTCACCCATTTGTCGGAGCCTGTGATGCCGCCGAGCACGTCAGATGCAGTGTAAGGCTTTGTCTCCGAGCCGTCGTTGCCGCTGTCGGCAGCGCCGCTTCTCTTACCTACGAGAAGGTTGTCGAAACACCATGTTGCATAGTTGGCGTCGGTTCCTGCTGTGTAGCGGAAGCCGATATAGAGTTTGCCGCTGAACTTGCTGAGGTCAACGTCGCCGCTCTTCTCCCATGAGCTGTAGCCGCTTGCCGGTGCAGTGGCGATGTTGCAGTTCAATTTGGTGAGTTTTGCCTCTGCCGGATTGTTGGATGTCATCACATAAACCTCAAAATTGGATTTTGTGCTGCCATAGCCGTTCACCTGTGTGTCGAAGCTCATCACCTTGGCTGCCATCTTGTCGAAGTCAACGAGCGGAGTGATAAGCCATGCGTCAAATGGGGCTTTGCCTTTGTAGCCTGAGAATGTGGCGTAGACGTTGCCGCTGAATGCGCGCATTGACCAGTTCTTGTTGCCCGATGCGGTCACCGAGGTCCATCCGTCGCCGAGAAGGTTGCTGTCGGCAAGGTCTACATAACCGTCGGTGCCGGGGTTGTACGACTCGAAGTTTTGGTCGATGAGGTTCACTGCGGCTGTCGACACGAATACAAATTCGTTGGCGGCTCCGCTGTTGCCAGTGATGGCTGTAATGCCGTATTGCTTGCCGATTGTGCCGTGGAGCGTGATTGGTGCGCCGAAGTTGTCGGGGTTGTCGGCAAGGTTGGCTTTTGTGCGGAGTGCCGAACCTTGTGGAAGGTCGATTACAACGCATTTCTTATAGTCGCGTTCCGAAGCGTTGTCGGCGATGACGAGTGTGTTGGGCAGTGTGGCCTTTGTCCACTCGATGTCGGCGTTGCTCTTCACCTCTGATACGCCAGGGGCTACAGCGCCTACGATATAGCCTTTCACCCAAAGCGCGCGGGTGTAGTTCTCGTTGCCGAGGCTGATGGCTTTTGCCACATCGACAGGATTGTTCTGTGTGCCGATTTGCTCCTCATAGATGCAGTCGCTGAGGCTGCGGAGCGTGAGCTGCCATGAGTTGTTGAAGTAGCCGAGGATACCAACCACTGAAATCTCTCCCTCCGGAAGGGTCTCGTAGTAGAAGTTTGAGTATCCGCTTGTGCGCACGGCGATGGTTGAATTGCCGTCGGTGAGGTTCTGCGACACGGTGGTCTGGTAAGAGGCGAAGGTCTCTTTGCCGCCGTTCACGAATTTAACGCCGTCGAAACGTACAAGCTGGCTCTGATATTTGCGGATGCCGGCTGCGTCGGTCGGGAGCGATGCGATTGATGGCACACGGAGTGTGTCGATTTTCTCTGGCTCCGGGAATCCGTTGAGCTGTGCGTGCTGCTTGAAGAATTCAAGCGGCATGAATGTGGTCTGCCAGCCGAATGAGCTGCTGTATTCGGGCAAGCCGAATTGCTGGAGTCCTGAATATTTGCCGATATACATGTCTGTTGCGTCGATCACCACTTCCTGACCGGGACGGTATGATGCGTAAAGGCTGTTGGCGTTGATGCTGAACGTGATGCACGATGGCGTCTCGCCGGCTTCGCTGTAGGTGTCCTGAATCACGAGATTCTTATAGATGTTGCCCGACTCGTCCGACGACACGACGCGGCCCTTGATGATGTAGTGGGTCTTGCCGTCGTCCTTATATCCGATGGTGTCGACGCAGTTGTTGGCTTCCTGCCAGTATTTGGTCTTAAGTTCTTCGATGCTGGTATTGGCCTCGATGGTGGCAACGGGGGCTACCATTGGCGGGGTGTCCCAATTGTCATCGCAGCTCGTTGCGGCGAGGGCTGCGAAAAGCATTGCCGAGATATATAACTTTGAATGTTTCATCTTTATATCGTATTTTTTTTATTGTTGTAAATCTGTTGTTTAGAAGCGCACTCCTACGTTGGCGAAGATGCGGATGCCCTGTGCGTAGTAGTAGCGGTTCGGATATTTGTCGGCGCTGTAGTTCGTGTAGTCGAAACGGCTCTGCTGATAACCTCCGGTCTGGATGTCGGTCTTGTTGAGCAGGTTGTTGACGCTGACGTTGAAGTTGAGCGAAAGGCTGCGGTTGATGTAGACCAGTTTGCCTACGCTGAGGTTCAGAAGGAATGCGTCGCGGAGCTTCTCCTGGTTGGTGATTTCCTTGACCTTTGCCTCATATTGCTCGCGGTTCTCGCAGAACGAGAGCAGTCCGGGCATGTATTCGTGGCGGATTGGCGACAAGTCGACATAGGCGTCGCCGAGCCATGTGCCGTTGACTTCAAAGAACCACTGATGTGGGGCATTGTAGTTGATCGAGAGGCTGCCTGCGGTTTGCGGTGTGCCGCCTACGTAGAAGTTCTTGAGATAGACAATCTGCGTGGTGTCGGCTTTGGCGCCGTTCTCGAAGCTGCGGGTGCCGCGCGGACGGTTCTTGTACTGGTAGCGCGAGAACGTGCCGGCAAACGAAACGGTCAAGTCGGGGGTGATTTTTACTGCCAGTCCAACCTCTACGCCTTTGTAGGTCTTGTTGACTCCGGTAAGTACGTAGTTGGTGAATGTCGAGAAGTTGTCATCGTAGAACGAGCTGCGGGTGGTGCCGTCATAGCTGTTGGTCCAGAATCCGGTGATTTTACCACGCACGCGGCTGTAGTTGAAGATGTAGCTCAAGTCACCGCTCAGGATGCGTTCGCTCTTGAGTCCGAGGATAGTGTTGTCTTTGATTCTCGGTGAGATATACACGTTGTCGGCGAGCGGTGCGCGCGTGCCGTAAGTGGCGTTGAGCGTGAAGAAGTTGTGGCCGTCTGCCTTGTAGGTGGCTCCGGCTTTGATCATTGCGTCGTCAAACGTGTGGGTTTTGCCCTTGCCGAGAGAGTTCTTCGGCGCGCGTCCATTGCGCATCTTTCCGTCGCGCTGATACTGCGTGTAGCTGAGTTTCAAGCCATAGTTGAAGTCCCAGTGGTTGCGGTTGATCATGTTCTGCAACCAGGCGGTGGCGATGATTGAGTTGATGTCATAGTTGTAGCCGAACTTGTCGCCCTTGTAGACTTTTGCCATAGGGTTGTCAAGGTCGTTGATGAGCATCGTCGGATCGTCGGGATAGTCGCGCTCGGTAAACTTGTCGGTATCGGTCCAGTATTCGCCGCCGAGAAGGTCGCGCATTGTCTTGTAGTAGGTGGCTTTGGTATAGTTGAAGCCCACGCCGCCCTGAAGGGTCATATATTCGTTCAAGCGGTGGTTGAGTGTCGAGTTGAAGGCGAAACTCAGCTGGTTGCTGTGACGGTTTTCAAGAATGTAGGTCGAACCGTTGTAGTTCGGATTGGCTCCTTCGGCAAAGAGTTTCTTTGCGTTGTAGTTCGACATATAAAGTCCGTCCCAGTTGAGCTGGCGCATGTCTTCGTCGTTGCGCCAACGCTCGGTGTAGAGGTTGAACGCTTCCTCGTTGCTCTTGTAGTACGAAGGCAGGTAGCGGTAGTAGTCCGGACGCGGGTCTGCGGCTTTGTCCCAGTTGAGTGCCGATGACGAATAGAGTGAGTAGCGGAGGGCGGCGCCGGTGTTGAGGGTGGTGCCGGCCTTCTTGTTCCATACCCAGTTGACGATGGCTGTCGGGTCAAACGACTCTATCACTTTGGCATTGCGCTTCTTGCCGTCCTGCCAGCCCCAGTTGGGGTTGTACATGTGGGTGCCGGCAAGGTCGTAGGCTTCCTCGTAGGTTGCCGACGAGCCGCCGCGGCGTGTCGGTGCGCCGTAGAGCGTGATGCCGAGGCTGTGGTTGGCGTTAAACACTTTCTGCAGCGACAGAAACAGTCCGGCTGAGTTGTAGAACGTGCCTTCTGTGATGCCTTCCTTGCTGTAGCGGCCTACGGCTGAGAGCGTAAACGCCCATCCGTTTTCTTTAAGACCGGTGGAGTAGGTGACCATGCCGCGCATTGTGTAGGCGCCGTTGGTATACGAAACGCTGCCTCGGAAGCCGGGGGCATAGTTGGATGCCAGAGTGTTGACGTTGGTAGAGCCGCCGATCTCGCCGAGGGTGTAGTTTGACGGGGTTAGCCCGATGCTTGCTGCCTTGCTCTTGAATGCCTGGTTCATGCCGCCGAACGAGGAGTAGTTGAAGCGGCCGCGGATTGCGTCGGTGAGATGCACGCCGTTGACATACATCTGCGAGTATTCCTGGGCATAGCCGCGCAGACGGAATCGCATTACGGAGAAGTCGTAGCTTGCGGCGTTGTAGTAGACGTCGTCCGACGCGCCGGCAAGCATGCCGATTGATTGGTCGTTGCCTTCCTCGTCTTCAATCTGGTTCTCGTCGAGAACCGCCATGTCGGTGCTGGTGGCAATGCTTTTGTCCACAGCCATCTTGAGCGTGCCGAGGTTGGTGACGCTGTGGCTGTCGATTGCCACGCTGGTCACAATGTCCTTGTAGCCATAGGCAATCACTGTCAGTGTCTCGTCGCCGGTATGGGCGGCTGAGATGCGGAAGTCGCCGTTCGGGCCGGTAAAGGCGCTGCTTCCCTGTTGGAGAAGTACGGTGGCACCTGCTATCGGCTGTCCGCTGTCGGCGTCAACCACCACTCCGCTCACGCCTGTGTTCTGTGCGAACGCGGGCATCACGGCGAGCAGGAGCAGCGTGATAAACAGTTTTAGTTTCATAAATTAGTTGGTTTATTTTTGTTTGTTTGATTTCGGTTATTTGAGTTCCCTGGTCAGGAATATCTGTGTGGGGAAGTGGTCGCTGTAGCCGTTGAGATAAACGCCGCTGGCAAACGTGCGGAGCGGATAGCCGGTGCGGTCGCCTTCCTCGGAGCGGATGCCGGGAATGTCGTTGTGAACCTTGCACTTGAAGTATTTGAGCGTCGACCGGTCCTTGCCGACAAGGTTGTAGTTGATGATTATCTGGTCGAAGAGGTTCCACTGTCCGCGGTAGGCGAGGGTGCCCACGCCGCTGGCAAGAACATCCCACCAGGGGTTGTACCAGCCGCCTTCCTCTACGTCCTTGACGTTGCGTTTGGCGCCGAGCACTTCTGCGCAGCTGGGGTCCATAGGGTCGTCGTTCAAGTCGCCCATTATGATGATTTTCTGCTTAGGATTTATGGCAAGCACGGAGTCGGCGATATGTTTCGACAACGCTGCGGCTGCCTCGCGGAGGTAGCTCGATTGCTTTTGTCCGCCAAGACGTGACGGCCAGTGGTTGACAATCACACTTACCGGCTCGCCGAGAAGAAGGCCGCTGACACACGATTGGTCGCGGGTGCGGAAATTGGGGTTCGACTCGACGACAAGGGTGTGGTGGGTCACGTTGAGCGGGCGGAACAAGCGTGGGTTGAACAGGAAGCCTACGTCGATGCCGCGGCGGTCTGGTGAGTCGTGGTGTAGCACTTGCAGATTCCATGCCTTGAGCTGCTCGTCGCGGGCGAGATCCTGCATGACGGTGATGTTCTCAACCTCGGAAACGCCGATGATGGCAGGTCCCATAGGTGTGAGGTCGGTCTTCATGTTGCTGATAGCGTAGGCAAGATTGTGGATTTTGTTCCAGTAGCGTTTGCCTGTCCACTTGCGCGAGCCGTTGGGGGTATACTCTGCGTCGCGCCCCAGCGGGTTGTTGGGGATGGTGTCAAAAAGGTTCTCCAAATTGTAGAACGCAACGCCTGCCACTTGGTAGCGTTTTCCTTGTCCTTGCATCGGCAATGTTGCCAACAGGACAATCGCAAATGCGAGAGATAGAATCCGTTTCATATCGTTTTTTGTTTTTCGTTTGCAAATGTACATTAAAAAGAAATTCCAAAAATAACAAAAAAATGTCATATACAAGGAAATACATCTCTAAAATTGACTCCCTCCGATAGTTTTTTGTCTTTTATTGCCATAAAAAAACGCAGTTATTGCCTTTCTGCAATCTGTTTACGCATAACGAGCATTGTCTAACGGTTGAAAGTCCCGAGCAAGCCCTAATGGAGGGAATTGCATAGTCAAAGGCAAGGGTGTCCATCGTGAGGTGGAATCTGAAAGAAGCCGGCGGCAAACATCTTCCCAAGTCAATGGCTACCACCAAAAAGATAGGTCGGAAAACGAAAGTGGGGCTGTGTCAAAATAGACGCAACTTCTTTGTGCAATATGTTGTAAAACACGAAGTTGAAGTGCTATATTGGTTGAATTACATTCGATAATTTCGATGCAAAATTAGATAAAATCTATTTTGTAGAACAAAATCGTTTGACTAATTTTGCAAAAAATGAACTATGATACAAGTAAACAAGGGTATATGTCCTCTCGACCATATTTGTCCGCTGATTAAGGCGTGTCCGGTCGGGGCAATTCCACAGTATTCCGAAGGTTTTCCGGTGATAGATTTCAACCTTTGCATCGAGTGCGGCAAATGCGTGGGAAAATGCCCTATGAAGGCAATGGACAAATAGAAGGAGACAATCGATAAATCGTTTAAAAAAATTGTTTTAATTGTTATGTCACCTACTTTCATTCGATTCAAACAATGGCTTGGCAGGCTGTCGTTTCGTACAGGCATAGTAGTGGCAACACTCTGTGTAATCAGCTATATAGTTTCATTTACTCAGATGTTGCTTCCAGTATCGGCAACAACGAAAGGTGTATTATGGGTGGTGTTTTTCGGACTTGCCAAAACATTTCAATATGCAGCACTGCTCATTTTAGGAACTGCTGGTTTGACTCGCATTAAAGCCATATTCAAATACCGAAAATAAATCAGACAGCCATTAATAAACACGGATCATGGTTAATCACAAAAGAAAATATTATCGGGCAGCCCTCGAAAAGGAGGTGATTTTTATCATTATACCGTAGGTTAAAAAAAAGAAAGCAACCGGCGGGCATTTCTGCCCGTCGGTTGCTCCTGCGGTGTGGGGCCGCTATAATTCAAAGCCGAATTTAAATCCCAAATTGCAATTGATGTCGTCGGCTTTCAGGACTTTTAAATCTTGATTGATTTGAAAGTTCCACTCACCGGCCAAGTAGACTGCACGTTTCTTCGGCAACGCATAGCGCAAACCAAGTTGACAAGCACAATAAACGCCGTGCATATCGCCGATTCCGTAGCCCAGCTTTCCGTCTGCAAATGGCGTGAAGCGTTTGGCGTTCAGTAAATTAATCCTTAACTCGCCGAATATAGGCACTGTTAGATATGTCGTGCCCATTGAGCTGTAGACATTTGCAGCTGCGCCTAAGCCGACAAACACAAAGTTGTTGAATTGGCAACCGACCGATGCCGATGCGCTGAAATGGCTGGGTGAGAATATATTCTTGTCCAGAGGCATCATCTCTCCTGTGGGGGATTCAATATATGCTTCGCCGCCTAATCCCCACAGATATCCTGTTTCAAAAAACGCCTTTAATCCCTGAAGTGTGTGCCGTGCCTGATATTTTGAAATCGCTGTTGAATCTCTTTTTGCCGCCTCTTGCGCCTGGCATCCTATTGCCGTCATCAGTGCGATGAAAATTAATAAGATTGATTTTTTCATAATGCTGTGTTTTTTTTCGGTTAGTTATGCAACAGTCTGCGTTAAGGTAGCCCGGATGGTCTAAAACTCGTAGCCAACTTTAAAGCCAAAAGCTCCATATAGCCCCCAGTCGTCGTTGGTTAAGAAGGTGGAGAAGTCGGTGAATTGAAAGACAGCATCGGCGGCGGCATAAACCGCGTGATGCTTCTTCAGTCCTATCCTCACGCCCAACTGGTTCTCCCAATAAAAGCCTCGTGCGCGGTCGCCCATACTGTATCCCATTCTGATGTCGAAGAATGGCATTACTCGTTTTTCGTTTAGACAGTTCACCCTCAGGTCGGCGAACAGAGGCACGCTGATATAGCAGTTTTCGTTATGCCGATAAGAGTCGACGCCAACGCCGAGTCCTAAATACACGAAGTTGTTCAATTGAAAGCCCTGAGAGGTTGTAACGCTGAACTTGTTAGGTAATTTGGGGTCGTCTTGGTTTTTTAATCCTATGAAATAACCAGTTTCATAAAAGGCCTTGTATCCGTCCATCGTATGCCGGTTGTTGTAGCGCGCCGTTTTTGTAGCGTCTGCCTCTTGCGCCTGGCATCCTATCGCCGTTATCAGTGCGATGAAGATTGATAAGATTGATTTTTTCATAATGCTGAGGTTTTTTCGGTTAATTATGCAACAGACTGCGTTAAGGTAGCCCGGATAGTCTAAAATTCGTAGCCCACCTTAAATCCTAATGCTACATAATCGCCTAAATCAGTGTCTATTATGAATATTGAAGAGGAGCAGTATTGAAAGGTGAAGTCGGCGGCGGCATAGACTGCGTGATGCTTCTTCATCCCTATCCTCACGCCCAGCTGGTTCTCCCAATAAAAGCCTCGTGCGCGGTCGCCCATACTGTATCCCATTCTGATGTCGAAGAATGGCATTACTCGTTTTTCGTTTAGACAGTTCACCCTCAGGTCGGCGAACAGAGGCACGCTGATATAGCAGTTTTCGTTATGCCGATAAGAGTCGACGCCAACGCCGAGTCCTAAATACACGAAGTTGTTCAATTGAAAGCCCTGAGAGGTTGTAACGCTGAACTTGTTAGGTAATTTGGGGTCGTCTTGGTTTTTTAATCCTATGAAATAACCAGTTTCATAAAAGGCCTTGTATCCGTCCATCGTATGCCGGTTGTTGTAGCGCGCCGTTTTTGTAGCGTCTGCCTCTTGCGCCTGGCATCCTATCGCCGTTATCAGTGCGATGAAGATTAATAAGATTGTCCTTTTCATACTGTAAATTTTTAAGATTAAAAGACTGTTTTTGTCAGTTTGCTAAATGATATTGCAAATATAATTAATCACTTTCAGATTTCAAAACGTTTTTGTTAATATATTTAAGCAAAGCGAGGTTTTGGCTTATGGATAATAACAATTTGCGCGTGTTTTGCGGGGATGTATAGGATAGATGTAAAAATGTCGAACTTTGCGCCATTAAACAATGGCAACGATGGCAGGCTATCGTCGCGGAGCGACGACACTCTTCCGTAATCAGGCACGCGCATACCGTTTTTTTAGCATTATACCGTAGGCAAAAAAAAGAAAGCAACCGGCGGGCATTGTCTGCCCGTCGGTTGCTTCGTTATGGATTTCAAATATCAGCGCACCACTTTGATTGTCTTTGCGCCGATGCGCACAAGGAATATGCCGTGGTTGCCGAGCGCTACGTTGTGTTCTGTAGCTGCCGTGTTGTCTTGATGCAGGAGTCTGCCGTCGAGGCTGTAGACTGCCACCGGAGCGGCTTCGGCGAGGGTGATGCGGATGCCGTCGGCTGTTGTGGCAACCGTAGCGCCGTCATTGCCGGCGGTTATGCTCTCCACAGCGTCGTTGCGTTTCACTTCCTGTGGTTCCGAGCGGTCGGACGTTGCCTCTTCGATGATTTTGCTGCTTGAATCAAGACGGAATGCCTGAACGGTGTAGGCATAGACGTCGCCGGCTGAATAGTCGGGGGTGTCGATTCTGCGACTTGTGTCGGAGGTCTCGTCGTATTTGTATTTCAGCTCCGTGCTTTCGCCTTTGTTGAGGTTCTGGCTTAATTGCAGGTCGTCAAACAGCACATAGCCTGTTCCTTCAGCGATTGAAATCTCGACGTAGGTGTCTTTCTCGCCTTTCTCAAGCGTGATGACTTGTTCGGCGAGGTCGGTGGTGACGGGGCATTCTGTCTTGAACAGTTCGTCGGCCTTGCCGTCAGCCTTGTCTTTAAGCACACAGATTCTCAATTTCGTGACGTTGCGGCCGAGCACATTGAAGCGGAGTGTGGATTTGCCTCCGTCGTGGCTGAGGTCGAGAATCGGCGAATAGATGGTGCCGGGAACGTTGTAGTCAAGGAACATGTTTGAGATGCCAAACATACCTTGTGCTGCCATCGGTGCGAATGCTATCCAGTCGCAGCGTGGGGCGAGGTCGTCGAGAAACACGCGGATTCCGCCGAGGCGGGAGTAGTCCCATGGGCTGTCGATTGTGCCTACTTTCACTGCGCTGAAGTCGGATTTGAACAGGTTAAACGGTTCGTTGTCGGCCTGGGCGGTGTGGGTGAGGATTGTGTAGACGGCATAGGCTGTGGCTTGCGGCACGCTTTGCCAGTTGGCGGTGAAGCCGTAGCTTGCCACGTTGGTGGCGGGAAGGGTGACTGGCGTCTTGAGTTTGCGTATCACGGTTATTGTGTTCGACGTTTTTGAGGTCTCTCCGTTGCGTTTCGAGCAGACGGTGTAGTAATAGTCGATATTTGCCTCGATGCCGGTGACGTCGTAGCTTGTGCCGCTCACTTCCTTGTCCTTGAAGAGATATTGCTCTGTGGCGTTTTTCAGCGTGTAGACGCTGAGCAGATAGCCTTCGGCGCCTTCAACAGCCTGCCAGTTGGCGGTGAATTGGGTGTCGCTTACGTTGGTGGCGGCTTGTGCCAATGGCGCGCCGGGCTTGCCGTTGTCGATTTGGGTGATGGTTATGTCGTCAATGAAGATTGGATAACTTTTTGCCGTTATCTGGATATCGTCTTTTGAGTTGCCGTCGGTGAATGTCAGCGTGTACTCTTTCCATTTTGTGGTGCCCTCGATGGTCTGAGAGCTGGTCACGGAGTTGCTGTATTCGCCCAGAAGGCAGTTCTGCACATAGATTTCATCGGTGGTGCTCGACTTTGACGAGGCTACACGCGCGCGGAATTTGATGGTGAACGAACCGCCGTAGTTCGACAGGTTGAGGGTAGGGGTGATGAGCCAGCCGGTGCCTTCTTCGGTGTCTACGTCAAGATAGGCGCAGCCGCCGGCTTGGTATACGAATCCGCCGCGCCAGCCTGGCTGTTGTGTGTACTTGGCGTCGATCGTGCCGTCGTTCCAGTCGGAAAGTTCGGTGCCGTCGGGGTAGTCCTCGCTTCCTGCTGTGAATTTGGCGAAGTCTTCGGAAACGAGCACAATCTCCGAACCTATTTCGCGGAGCGACGGCGAGTGGGGTTTTGCGGTGAGTGCCTCGAGTTTGGCATCAAGGGCGGCTGGGGCTTTCTGTGTGTGGCGCAGTCCCGCCATTGCGGTTGCCGCTGTGACAATCGCAAGTGAATAGAAAAGTAGAGTCTTTTTCATAAAACTGATGGTTTATTGCTGTTTGGGGTGTTTGCCCTTTACAAATGTTTCTATTATTACCGCAAAAATATTGATTTGTTTTTGTTTGGGCAAGATATTTAGCGAAAAAAAACCGGGCATCTGTGTGGATGCCCGGTTTTTGTGGGTGTGGGTGCGTTGTGGTTAGCGCGCCACTTTTGTCGTCTTGTTACCTACTTTGACAAAGTATACGCCGTGGTTGTTGAGCGCCACAGTGTGGCTCAACGCGCCGCTGGCTGCGTTGTATAGGCATTTGCCGTCAACGCTGTAGACTGCCACCGGAGCGGCCTCTGCAAGGCTGATTTCGATGCCGTTGGCTGTAGTCGCAATCTTTGCGTTGCCTGCTGCGATGTTGTCAACGCTGCCTTCGCCTACGGCTACGATGTTTGAATCTCCGGAAATGTTGCCGTTGTTTACGGCGCAGACGTAATAGTAGTACTGCTCGCCTTCTGTCAGGCCTGTGACGTCAAACGAAGTGCCTTCAACGGTTTTGTCCTCAAGCAGGAGCGTGGCTATGTTGTAGACACCGCCATAGGTGTATGAAACGTCGTCGATGGCGCAATTGCCCACTTCCTTTGTGTACGACAGACGGAGTTTCACGATGCCTTCGTCGTCAATGTCCAAGTCTACAAAGTCGGCGAAGTTGGAATCAACGTCGGCGAAGTTGAGTTCGCCGAGGTCAATCCATTCTGTGCCGTTAAATCCGGAAACAGTTATGATGCTGCCTGCGCCGGCTCCCTGGTTCTTTAGCCAGAAACTGAATTTTTTGATAGGAGCCGGAGCCTCCGGGGTCTCGATGAAGTCGCCGGTTGCGTCAAAGGCAAGGGCTATCTTCTCTGAATGGTAGTTGCCGCTTGAAGCGTAGATTTCGCGGCTTGTGCCGTTATCGCTGACGCTGATTGTCCAGCCTTCCGGCAATTTTGAGTTCTCAGTGTCGATAAATTTGTCTTTCTTGCCGGTAGCGACGATGCCGTCGAATCCTTCAGTGACTGTAGCCTCTTCCACATCGCTTTTGATGGTCTTGAACGAGAACACTGTGAGCATGTAGCTGGTGGCGCCTTCCACTGCGCTCCAGTTGGCTGTGAAGCTTGTCGGGGTCACGTTGGTGGCTGCCAGTGCCTCTGGTGCCGGAACGTCGATTTTGACTGTCTGGACAACCTTGATGTCGTCAATGTAGATAGGCGACTGGTAGGCGTACAGCTGGATGGAGGCGTTGGCTGCGCCCGATTTGAGCTCTACCTCATACTCTGCCCACTGGTCGGTGATGGCCACTTGTTTGTAGTCAACAACGCCCGACATAGGATCGCTTTCGTTGATGTCGTCCTCGTCGATGCTGACGAATTCAACGGCGTCTGTCGCTCCTTCCTCTGCCACGCGTGCGCGGAATGTCACCACGATATATCCGCCGTTGCCCGAACCGTCGAATGTCGATGTGTTGAGAAAACCGGTGTCTTCGTTGTCGGTGCCTTCATCTACGATGCCGATATATGCGCATCCGCCGGCTTGAAACACGCCGTCTCCGCTCCAGCCCGGAGTGTTTGTCAACTCGTCGGCGATATATCCGGTTGTTGCGTCAGCCACGTCGGTGGCGTCGGGAGTGGCTTCACTTCCGGCGGTGAATTTGGAGAAGTCCTCTTCGAGAAGCACTTGGAGATTCGGAGTCTCGTCAGCGGCCTCGCCAGCTTTGCTGAGGGATTTCAATGACTTTACTGTGGTGGATTTCTGAATGTTGTCCACCATGATTTTTTTCACTTTGTGAGTGCCTGCCAGTGCAACTATGGCGCAGAAGGCTACGGCAAGTGTTGAAACAAGTAGAGATTTTTTCATAAAAACGTTGGTTTATAGGATTAAGCAAGCCACTCTCGTGCATAGTCTCGAGAGTGATGTTTGTCGCTTAGTCGATGATGTCGAAGCCAGTGTAAGGCACGAGTGCCTTCGGAATGCGGATGCCTTCCGGGGTCTGGTTGTTCTCGAGCAGCGCAGCCATGATGCGCGGCAGGGCGAGAGCGGAGCCGTTGAGCGTGTGGCAGAGCGTCATCTTCTTGTTGGCGTCGCGGTAGCGGCAGTGCAGACGGTTGGCTTGGTAGCTTTCGAAGTTTGAAACCGAGCTTACCTCAAGCCAGCGTTTCTGTGCGGCTGAAAACACCTCGAAGTCGAATGTGATTGCCGATGTGAAGCTCATGTCGCCGCCGCAGAGGCGAAGAATGTGCCATGGCAACTCGAGTTTCTCAAGCAGTCCCTGCACGTGGTCTTTCATCTCTTCCAACGCTGCGTATGAGTTTTCAGGCTTCTCGATGCGCACAATCTCCACCTTGTCAAACTGGTGCAGACGGTTCAGTCCGCGCACGTCCTTGCCGTAGCTGCCGGCTTCGCGGCGGAAGCATGCTGAGTATGCGCAGTTCTTTTTCGGCAGGTCTTTCTCATCGAAAATCACATCGCGGTAGATGTTGGTGACAGGCACTTCGGCTGTCGGGATGAGATACAGGTTGTCAAGGTTGCAGTGATACATCTGTCCCTCTTTGTCGGGCAATTGACCTGTGCCGATGCCCGATGCCTCGTTGACCACGTAAGGTGGCTGTGTCTCGAGATAGCCTGCCTTTGAGGCTTCGTCGAGGAAGAATTGGATGAGCGCGCGCTGAAGTTTCGCTCCCTTGCCGAAATAGACTGGGAAACCGGCGCCGGTGATTTTCACACCGAGCTCGAAGTCAATCAGATTGTATTTCTTTGCAAGTTCCCAGTGGGGAAGGGCGTCTTCCGGAAGGTCGGGCATCTGACCGCCTGTCTTTTCTACCACGTTGTCCTCGGCTGTCTTGCCTTCCGGCACCATTGCGCACGGGGTGTTTGGAATGGAGAGAAGAATCTCGGTGATTTTGTCGGCGGCGCTTTTCACCTCTTCCTCAATGGCTTTGTTGGCGGCTTTGAGTTCTGCCACCTGTGCCTTTACGCCTTCTGCCTCGTCTTTCTTGCCCGACTTCATCAACGCTCCGATCTGTGCGGCGAGTTTGTTGAGGTCGGCGCCGTTCTGGTCAAAGCGGGCTTGCGCCGTGCGGCGTGCCTGGTCGAGTTCGAGAATCTCGTTTATGAGTTTTTCCGCATCGAAATGTTTCACCGCAAGGCGGCGCACAATTTCTTGTGGATTTTCTTTGATTGCAGCTAATGTAAGCATCTTTTTTCGTTCTTATAAAGTTCTTATATCTTGTTGATTATGCGAGCAGTTCGCGCACTTTTGCCGAGATGGCCTTGCCTTCTGCCTTTCCTGCCAGCTCTTTGGTGGCTGTGCCCATCACCTTGCCCATCTCTTTGGCAGATGTGGCGCCGACACGGGCGATGATTTCCTTCAGGGCGGCGGTCAGTTCCTCTTCGGAGAGTTGCTTGGGCAGATACTCTTCGATGATTGCCGCCTGTGCCAATTCTTCACCGGCAAGGTCTTCGCGGTTCTGTTCTGTGTAGATTGATGCGCTTTCCTTGCGCTGTTTCACCATCTTGGCGAGAATCTTCAGAGCGGCGTCGTCGCTCAGTTCGCCATCGCCGCCTTTGGCGGTCTTGGCCTCAAGAAATTCTTTTTTGATGCCGCGAAGCGCCTCGAGGCGCACTTTGTCGCGTGCCAACATTGCGGTTTTGATGTCGCCGCTTACTTTATCAAACAGGTTCATAATTGTATGTGTTGTTTTAAAGTTTTTTAATCAAATTCAATCTCGCGCATTCCGTGTCCGGTTTCTTGTGCGGGCTTCGGTGCCATGTGTGTCGGCTCGGCTATTTCAGCCTGCGACTCGGAAAGCGTGCGCCATTCTTCGCGCAGACGGCTGTCGGAGCCGCGGCGGAAGGTCGGCGTTTTCTCGATAAAGTTGATCAGCGTGTCGTTGTCCATCTGTTGCGGAGTGAGCAGGATGTAGTTTGCGCTCGCTTTCTTGCGGTTGCGCTCTGCCACTTTCTCCTTGCCGTATTCCGCGGAGATGCGTGAGTCGTCGTCGGCTGCTGCCGGCTCTTGTTTCGGCTTGCCGAAAATCCGGGGCTTTGGCTTGTAGGTGGTCTCGTTGCTGAGGCTGATGTCGAAGCCGGAGGCAAGGATTGTGATTTTCACCTTGTCGCCGAGAGTGTCGTCGACCGACGTTCCCCAAATCACGTCAACATCCTTGGCGAAATTGTTCATAAACGCTGTAATCTCGTTGGCCTCGCCCATCATGAACGGATGCTCGGATTTCTTAGAGTAGTACAGGTTGAAGAGGAAACGCTTTGACGTCTGCACGTCGCGGTTTTTCAGCAACGGAGAGTTGAGAGCGTCCTCGATGGCTTTGGTCACTCGGTTTTCGCCTTCACCGTATCCGGTGCTGATGATTGCCGTGCCGCCGTCTTTGAGCGTCGTGTTGACGTCCTCGAAGTCAAGGTTGATTTTTCCCTTGAAGTTTATCAGTTCGGAGATGCTTCGGGCTGCGTCGGTAAGCGTTTCATCCGCTTTGTCGAATGCGTTGTCAAACTCCAGGTCGCTGTAGATTTCTGTCAGACGCTCGTTGTTGATAATCAGCATGGCGTCTACATATTTGCCCATCTCGTCGGCGCCTTCAAGCGCCTTGATGATTTTTTTCTCGCCCTCGAAGAGGAATGGTATCGTGACAATGCCCACGGTCAGCATGCCGCGTTCGCGTGCGATGCGTGCCACTACAGGAGATGCTCCCGTACCGGTTCCACCGCCCATACCGGCGGTGACAAACACCATTTTTGTGTCCTCGTCGAAGAGTTCGGCGAGCTCCTCTGCGCTTTCCTCGGCTGCCGCTTTGGCTTTTTCTGGCTTGTTGCCCGCGCCGAGACCGCGGGATGTGTTCGGTCCGAGAAGCACCTGCTCCGGCACCGGGGAATTATGCAGAGCCTGGCGGTCGGTGTTGGTCACAACAAACGACACTCCCGGGATGTTTTGCTTATACATATAGTTGACAGCGTTGTTGCCGCCGCCGCCCACACCGACCACCTTTATCTGCACGCCGTCGACGAAATCACCGACAACTTTGATGATTGCCGAGCCGTTTTCGTTGAAACTGCTCACTTGGCGTTCGTCGGTTGGGAAAATCGTTGATTTGGTTGCTATATCTTCGCCACTCATAGTCGTTCGTTTTTATTGTTCGTCTTCTGCATCTTCGAATGTTTTTTCAACGCCGTCGCTCATTTGTTTGATGAAGCGCGAGATGAAGCTTGGCTTTTTCGGTTTCTTCGGTTGCTCGTCGTGAGTCTCTTGAGGCTTGTGGGTTGGTTGCGCTGGCTCGTTGGCGTCGGGATACTCGGGCATCGCCGGTATCGACATGCAGTTTGCCGCCTGCGGCTGGTTGGAAATCCACTCTACTACCGACAGAAGCTGCGGTATCTTGGAGAGCTCCTTGCCTTCGTCAACTCCCGGATACAAGCCGGTGCGCACTTTCATGTCGGAGATGTTGTTGAGAAGGTCTGCCATGCGCTTCAAGTGCATGCCGCGGCCTGTGGTGACAAAGCCGGCGGCAAGGTCGCCAGGGGTCATCTGGGCAAACTGCAGCTGGTTGAACACGTTCTCCATGATTTCACCTGCGCGCGCCGAAACGTAGTTTGACACGTCGAGAGCCGATGCGCCCGAGATGTCGGCGTTGGGCAGGTCTACGCCAACCGACATTGCGTCGCCGTAGCTGCGTTTTATCTTGTCGGCCTGTTCCTCAAGAAGGTTGAGCGAGCAGAGGTCGCGGGTGATGTTGCGTGAACCCATCGGCAGCACGTTGAGATACAGAAGGCTGTTGTTTTTGTAGACGGCAACGGTCGTTGTCTCTGCTCCGTGGTCAACGTAGACGCTGCCAAGACGGCGCTCTTCGCTGGTGAGCATCGACTGTGCGGCGGCTATCGGGGTGATGATGAAGTCGTTGATGCGGATTTTCAGACGGTCGAACACCATCTGGAGGTTGCGGCGCATCTGCGGACGGCACAGCACAACGTTCATCACGGCGTGCAGATGTTGTCCAATCGAGCCAATGGGGTTTGCCACGGTGCTGCCGTCGAGCTCATACTCGCGCGGAAGCACTGCGACAATATTTTTGCTGTCGAGCCCCGCCGAAGCCTCTTTTTTCAGCAAATCGATGAATTCGCGGCTGATGGGGACATCTTCGTTGAGGTCGCGGTCAATCTCTATTTTCTCTGTGTGGAGCGAGCGTCCGCCAAAGGCGAGATACACGCTGTCTATCTGGCGTGGAGCCACTCGGCTGTCGTTCTTGATACGGTAGAGCAGGTCGTTTGTCTTGCTGCACACCTCGTCGACGTTGACGATGCTGCCGTATCTGACACAGTCCAGAATCGGCACTTCGTGATAGCACACAATTGTCGCATTGCCGGGCGCTGTGACGCTTGCCACCACTCCGGCGATGTGTGAACTGCCAATCTCAAGGGCTACTATGTATTTCTTGTCTTCCATATCTTTATGGCTGTTTTGGTGTAATCGTATGTTTGCGTGTGGTGTCGGAAACTTCGCTGACTGCTACCGACACCAGCGGGTCGGGCGACTCCTCGTGGCCGAGGCTTACGTCTTGCTGTATCTTCAGGCGTGGCGTGTTGATGCGTTTGCTTGCCACAATCTGTCCGTGCCATTTCAGCGTGATGGTGTCGTAGAAGTCCCATCCTTTCACCGGCAGCACTTCTTGATAGAACCGCTTCAGCTTGGCGAATTTCTTGTCAAGGTCGGTCAGGTCGCCGAGGTTCACGGTGATTCCTGCCATCTGGGGGATGATGTAGACGTTGCGCGGGTTGGAGGCGTTGATTGCCGAAACCATTTCGTCTGCCTCGGGATGGCTGGAGAGGAAGTCGATGAGCGGCAGAAGCTGTGTGGGCTGAAACCGCTTGCTGAAATGTCCGCTTACGACGGGCACGTCGAGGAAGAATCCTTCGTTGGCTGGGACGTGCTTGCCGGCGCGGTTGATGTAGTACGACTGGTTGCCGTCAAAAACCCGCATCACGGGCTGTATCGGCTCCAGGTCGATGCACAGGCTGTTGTCGCTGTTGGTGTAGCACTGCACGTGCTCCACGTAGTATTGCTTGTTGAATGTGCGTTCAATCTGCTCCTCGCTGATGTTGACGAGGCGTTTGCCCTTGACATTGAAGCCGAGGCGGTTCATTTCCGACAGGATAAACTTGTCGGTGATGAACCGGATGGAGTCGTTGGGGTTTTCCACAGTCACGACAATGCCGCTGCACGTGGCGTCGCGCCGCGCGGCACTGGTCCAGAAGAATGAGCCTATGACGTAGGCAACAACCAGGATTGTCGATATGTAGAACAGTAACTTTTTCAATGTTTTTGCTTTACCACTTCACAAATTTGGGGCAGATAGTTGCAGATGTCGCCTGCACCAACTGTCAAAAGTACGTCAAAATTATAATTTTTTATTGTTTCTACCAAAGAATTTTTATTGCAAAGTGCTTTGTTTTTGCATTTTATATCTTTAAGTATGATTTCTGACGTCACTCCGGGTATCGGAAGCTCGCGGGCTGGGTAGATGTCGAGCAGCAGAACGTCGTCGGCGAGCGACAGGGCTTCGGCGAATTGCGGAGCGAAATCGCGGGTACGGGTGTAGAGGTGCGGCTGGAAAACTACGGTCAGTCGGCGGTTGGGATACAAGTCTTTGACGGAGCGGATGCTTGCCTTGAGTTCGTCGGGGTGGTGGGCATAGTCGTCGATAATCACTTTGCCGTTTTTGCCGGGCTCTTTGAGCCAGAACTCGAAGCGGCGCTTTGGACCGAGGAATGTGCCTACGGCATTGCGCATCACGTCGTCGGGCACGCCTACCAGCTGGCATACTGCCATTGCTGCCACTGCGTTCTCGATGTTGATATCGACAGGCACGCCGAGTTTGACGTCTTTGATTGTGCCTTTGGGGCTTACGAAGTCAAACACGATTTCGCCGTCGCCCTTGCGCACGTTTTCTGCGTGGAAGTCGCCCTCGTTGCGCGAGTAGTGGTAGACGGCGACGCCCTGCTGTGGGCGCGGACGCAGTTTCAGTCCGGTGTGGCAGATGAGTGTGCCGCCGGGCTGGATTAGCTCGGTGAAGTGGGCGAAACTTTCCAGATATGCCTCCTCTGTGCCGTAGATGTCGAGGTGGTCGGGGTCGGTGGCTGTAACCACTGCTATGTAGGGGTTGAGCCAGTGGAATGAGCGGTCGAACTCGTCGGCCTCGATTACGGTGTAGGGGCTTGTCGGGCTGAGCATGAAGTTGCTGTCGTAGTTGCGCAGGATGCCGCCGAGGAAGGCGTTGCAGCCTATCTCGGAGGTGTGCAGTATGTGTGCCGCCATGCTCGATGTGGTGGTCTTGCCGTGTGTGCCTGAGAAGCAGAGCCCCTTGGAGTCGTGGGTGAGCAGTCCGAGCACCTGGGCGCGTTTCATCACGTCAAATCCGCCGTCGCGGAAATATGTGAGTCCGGGATGGGTCGACGGCACCGCGGGGGTGTAGACCACGAGTGTGGTCGCCTTGTCGCGGCAATAGCCGGGAATCAGCTCTGCCGCATCGTCGTAGGTGATTTCGGCGCCTTCGGCTGTCAGTTCGTCGGTGAGGGCAGTGCGTGTGCGGTCGTAGCCGGCCACTTTAAGCCCTTTTGATAGATAGTATCTGACGAGAGCCGCCATGCCTATGCCTCCGGCTCCCACAAAATATACGCTTTTATATTGTTTTTTTTCTGCCATAGTCTTTGTTTGGTTTTATTGTTCAACGATTTGCATTACGCGGTCAACGATGTCGCCGACGGCGTTGCGCAATGCCATTTTGGAGATGCTGGCCGACAATTTCTGCAGCTTGGCGTCGTCTTTCACAAGGGCGAGCGCCTCGGGCATAAGCTTGTCGGCGGCTTCGGCGTCGCGCACCATCACTGCTGCGCCGTGGTCGACGAGTGCCATCGCATTTTTTGTCTGATGGTCCTCGGCTACGTTGGGCGACGGCACAAGGAGTGAGGCTTTGCCGAGCAGTTGCAGTTCGGAAATGGAGCTTGCTCCCGCACGCGACACCACAAGGTCGGCGGCGCGGTATGCCTCGTCCATATTCGACACGAAAGCCTGCTGCACCACGTTGCCGGGTTGTTTCTCCTGCATTGTGGCGCGTGCCTGCTCATCGTAGATTTTGCCGGTCTGCCAGATCAGTTGCACCTCGGGGTCGGCTTTTATCGTGTCGAGAGCCGCGGCGATGCAGTTGTTGACGGTGCGGGCGCCGAGCGAGCCTCCCACCACGAGGATTGTGCGTCGGTCGGGGTCGAGTCCGAATTTCTGCCTTGCCTGTTGCGGCGTGAGCGTGCAGTTGAGGATGTTCTGTCTCACGGGGTTGCCCGTGACGAGGATTTTGTCGGCAGGGAAGAAGCGTTCCATGCCTTCGTATGCCACGCATATAGCGTTGGCTTTCTGTGCGAGCAGCTTGTTGGTCACTCCGGCGTAGGAGTTCTGCTCCTGTATGAGCGTCGGGATGCCTTTCTTTTGTGCCTCCTTAAGCATTGGTCCGCTGGCATATCCGCCCACGCCGATGGCGATGTCGGGCTTGAAGTCGCGGAGAATCTTTTTTGCCAGATGCATACTTTTCAGCAGCCGGGCAACGACTTTGACGTTGCGTAGCAGATGCTTGCGGTCGAAACCGCTGACGGGCAGACCAACAATTTTGTAGCCTGCCGCCGGCACCTTCTCCATCTCCATACGGTTTTCTGCACCGACAAAGAGGATATTGGCATCCGGACGGCGTTCCTTGATGCCGTTGGCTATCGACAGCGCCGGGAAGATGTGTCCGCCGGTGCCGCCACCGCTGATAAGTACATTCAATTGTTTTTTCATATCTTGATAAAACGTCTTGTTGTTCAATAGTTTATAAAAGCCGTCAGTCGTTGCGTGTCGGGTTGGCGGCGCGCATGCTTTCAGGTAGTGCCTCCTTCTCCTTGCGCACGTCTTTCTCGGCGCTTGTCTGTGTTGCCGTGCGGCTTACGCTGAGCATCACTCCGAAGGCGATGCTTATCACCAGCACCGACGTGCCGCCTTTGGAAATCAACGGTAGCGGCTGTCCCGACACGGGAAACACTCCTGTGTTGATTGCCATGTGGAAGTAGGCTTGAAGCACCACCATCACTGCCATTCCCATCACGAGGAAGGCTGGGTAGGCACGGTTGCACTTGCGCGCGATGTTTCCGGCGCGCATCAGCAGGGTGAAGAACAGTCCGATCAGAAACAGTCCGCCGAACAGTCCGAGTTCCTCCACGATGATAGAGAACACATAGTCGGAAAACGCCAGAGGCAGACGGCTGCACTCGCGGGAGTTGCCAGGCAACACGCCAAAGATGCCTCCGTGGGCCTGTGCCATGTATGAGTACATCTCCTGGTCGTTTTTCTCGGTTATCTCCTGCTCATAGAGCGGGGTGCGGAATCGCTCGAAGAAGCGGTCCATGCGGGCGTCCCATGTGCTGGCGCGCGGCGTGGTGGCCTTGGCTGCCTGTTTTGTCTGCTCCGTTTCCGCTTTTTCCGGGTCGGAGAGGGTGTTTGCCTCGGCGCAGCTTTTTATGCCGAACAGAATGGCGACCACAACGCTGAATAAAAGCACGGCGCGCATGAAAGCCTTCCCGCTCACCTTGCCTATGATGATAAGCGACAGGCTGATAAGGACGAACAGCAATGTGTTGGTCATGCCTTGCATCACGAGGAGGCTGCCGAACATTCCGACGATTACCGCCGATATCCATAGTCCCCTGTCCTTGATGCGTCCTTGTTTGTGGTCGATGTTGGTTGCCATCACCAGCGACAGCAGAAACACGATTGCAACCTTGGCGAGTTCCGCCGGTTGTATAGTGAAGCCGGGAAGGTGCACGGCACGTTGCGCCCCGTTGATGTTTTTGCCGAAGAATGCTGCAAACAGCATCAAGCCGATGGCAATGAGGCTGAACACATTGCCGTAGTTGACATATTTGGTGTAGTTTATGCGCGAGCAGGCAATCATCGTCACCACACCGATGGCAAGATACGTAAGCTGTCTGACCATTGGTTCCATCAAGTCGGTTTTTATCTCGCGGCTCGACGCACTGTAACTTTCCACCACCGATATCACCAACAGTGTGATATAGATGCCGAGGATGTAGGTGTCGGGTTTGCCGACTTTGGTGTTTGTCGTTGCTTCAGCCATAACGTGATGCCTCCGTTTCTGTTATTTTTTAAGTTTTCTGACTTCGTCTTTGAATTGACGTCCGCGGTCTTCGTAGCTCTTGAAGAGGTCGAAACTTGCGCAGCATGGCGACAACAGCACAGTGTCGCCGCTCTTGGCAAGGCGTGTAGCCTCGCTCACCGCGTCGCCGATGCTGTGGGTGTCGGCTATCACGGGAACTTTCCCGGCGAAGAATGTCTTGATTTTCTCGTTGTCCTTGCCCATGCACACGATGGCTGAAACTTTGTCGGTGACAAATTTTTCGATTTCCGAGTAGTCGTTGCCTTTGTCTTTGCCTCCAAGAATCAGAACCACAGGCGTTTTCATACTCTCAAGCGCATACCAGCAAGAGTTTACGTTGGTGGCTTTGGAGTCGTTAACGTAGCGGATGCCGTTGATGGTGTCAACGTATTCCAGACGATGCTCAACCGACTGGAAGTCGGACAAGGCTTTGCGGATTACGTCCTTCTTGATGTTGAGCAGCGATGCCGACAGACCTGCGGCCATAGAGTTGTAGAGGTTGTGCAGACCGTTGAGGGCGAGCTCGTCGACAGGCATCTCGAAGTCGGTGCCTTCGGCGGCATTGAACACCAGTGTGTCGCCGTCGCAGTATGCTCTGGCGCCTTCCTCGTTGTGCTCAGAGAACGGCAGCATCTGAGCCTCCACGTTGATGTGGTTGAGCTGCTCTGCAATCACAGGGTCGTCTTCCCAATAGATGAACGAGTCGTCTTTTGTCTGGTTCTGGAGAATGCGGAACTTTGCGTTCACATAATTCTGCATCTCATAGTTGTAGCGGTCAAGATGGTCGGGAGTGATGTTGAGCAGCACGGCGATGTTGGCTTTGAAGTCATACATGTTGTCGAGTTGAAAACTGCTCAGCTCAATGACGTATACGTCGTGGTTGGCTGTCGCCACCTGATATGCGAGGCTTGTCCCCACGTTTCCAGCCAAGCCCACGTTCAAGCCGGCGTCCTTGAGGATGTGGTAGGTAAGCATTGTGGTTGTTGTCTTGCCGTTACTACCCGTGATACATACCATTTTCGCATCGGTATAGCGTCCGGCAAATTCGATTTCCGAAATCACCGGGATGTTTTTAGCCTTTATTTTCTGGATGATAGGCGCTGTGTCGGGGATGCCCGGACTTTTCACCACCTCGTCGGCGGCAAGGATGCGCTCCTCGGTGTGGTGGCCTTCTTCCCAGTTGATAGAGTACTCGTCAAGACGTGCCTTGTATTTGTCGGCAATGTTTCCAAAATCGGAAAGCCAAACGTCCATTCCTTTTACTTTTGCGAGGACCGCGGCGCCTACACCGCTTTCTCCTCCGCCAAGCACTGCAATTCTTCGAGTCATTATCGTATTTTTAAAGTTATAAATGTCAATATTGCAAGAAATATGCCAATAATCCAGAATCTTACGGTGATTTTCGACTCAGGGATGGCGTTGAACGGATGCTGCCAAAGCACGCCCTTGTCGCCTGTGCCTTGTTTCTGGAAATGGTGGTGGAGCGGAGCCATCTTGAAGATGCGCCGTCCGGTGCCGGTCTTGTGCCGGGTGTATTTGAAATATGCTGTCTGAAGGATCACCGACAGGTTTTCAACAAGGAAGATTCCGCAGAGGATTGGGATGAGCAGCTCCTTGCGGATCAGGATTGAGAACACGGCGATGATGCCACCGAGCGTAAGGCTGCCGGTGTCGCCCATAAACACTTGTGCAGGGTAGGCGTTGTACCACAGGAAGCCCACCAGCGCGCCGATGAATGCCGCTGCGTAGACCATCAGCTCGCCGCTGCCTGGGATATACATTATGTTGAGGTAGGACGAGTAGATGATGTTGCCTCCGAGATAGCACATGATGGCGAGCGCAACTCCGATGATTGCCGATGTGCCGGTTGCGAGTCCGTCGATGCCGTCGGTGAGGTTGGCGCCGTTTGACACAGCCGCCACCACGAAGATTGTCACGAGGACAAACAATATCCAGCCGCCGGTCTCGGCGTTGTCGCCCATCCATTTTGTGAACCACGCATAGTTCATGTTGTTGCCTTTCACAAACGGGATTGTGGTGATTGGCTGCTTCTCTTCCTGCGATTTGTAAGTCACCTCAATCTGGTGGTTGGCAGCGTTTTGCGTCTCGATGTTCTCGCGCACCACGATGTCGGGGCTGAGATACATTGTCAGTCCGACCATCAGACCCACTCCCACTTGACCTACAATCTTGAACTTGCCAGCCAAGCCGTCCTTGTTGTGCTTGGCGAGTTTCTTGTAGTCGTCGAGGAAGCCGAGCAGTCCGAAGAGCAGTGTTGACACCACCATCAGAATCATGTAGACGTTTGTGAAGTCGCCAAGCAGCAGGCATGGCACGATAATGGCGATGATGATGATCACGCCGCCCATTGTCGGTGTGCCGGTCTTGCTCATCTGTCCCTCAAGTCCGAGGTTGCGCACAATCTCGCCCACCTGCATCATTTGCAGACGGTCGATGATGTGCCGACCCACGATTGTGGCGATGAGGATTGACAATATCAACGCCATACCCGACCTGAAGGTCAGATATTCAAACAGGCGTGCGCCGGGCACGTCGAATTGCTGTAGATAATCGAATAAATGATAAAGCATTGTTTATTGTTGTAATTCTTTTTCTTCGTTAAAAATCTCTTGTACCACTTCCTTGTCGTCGAAATGGTGCTTCACTCCGCAGATTTCCTGATAGTTCTCGTGTCCTTTGCCGGCAATCACGACCACGTCGCCCTTTTGGGCAAACTGAGCCGCGGTGCGGATGGCCTCGCGGCGGTCGGCGATGCGCAGCATGCGCCTGCGGTCTTCGGCGTCAAGCCCCTCTACCATATCGTTGAGGATGTCGTCGGGATTCTCGAAGCGTGGGTTGTCGGAAGTGAGTATCAACTTGTCGCTCAGTCGTGAAGCCTCTTTCGCCATGATTGGACGCTTGCCACGGTCGCGGTTTCCGCCGGCACCGACAACGGTGATTATTTTGCCGCGTGTCCCCACCACGTCGCGCACGGTCGAAAGTACGTTGACCAAAGCGTCGGGAGTGTGGGCATAGTCGACGATTGCCGTGTAGCCGCGCGGCGACTCAAAAGTCTGGAATCGTCCGGCAACAGGCACCAGCCGGCTCATGTCGACCAATGTGCGCTCCTCGTCGAAACCGAGCAGGCGAGTGGCTCCGTAGACGGCAAGCAGGTTGTAGGCGTTGAATCGTCCGGTGAACAGCACCTCCACTTCGTGGCGGTCAATGTTGAGCAGCGTTCCGTTGAGCCGGCTCTCGATGATTTTGCAACGGAAGTCGGCCTGCGAGCGCAACGAATATGTGTATTTCTTTGCGGCGGTGTTCTGCAGCATGAACTGTCCAGCCTTGTCGTCGGCGTTTACCAGAGCGAACGCGTCGGCAGGGAGGATGTCGAAAAACCGTTTTTTCGCCCTCATATATGCGTCGACAGTCTTGTGGTAGTCGAGGTGGTCGCGCGTCAGGTTGGTGAAGATTGCACCGCGGAAACGCAGACCGTCGATGCGGTGCTGGTCGGCAGCGTGCGAACTCACTTCCATAAACGCATATTCGCAACCTTCCTCCACCATTTCGTGCATCAAGCGGTTGAGCGTCAGCTGGTCGGGAGTGGTCTGTGTGGCAGGCACCGCACGTCCGTCAACATAGTTGCAGACGGTTGAAAACAGACCGGTCTTGTAGCCCATCATCCGCAGCATCTCGTAGAGCAGCGTGGCGGTGGTGGTCTTTCCGTTTGTTCCGGTTACGCCGACAAGCTTCAGCTTGTCGGTAGGGTTGTCGTACCATTCCGAGGCGAGGAAGCCCAGCGCCGAGGCGCAGCATTCCACCTTTATATATGTCACATCGCTGTCGAGCACATCGGGCAGCGTCTGGCATACCACAGCCGTCGCCCCAGCCTTCACCACGTCGGGGATGAATTTATGTCCGTCGACGGTGACGCCCGGCACGGCTACAAACAAGGCGCCCGGCGTAATCTTCCGCGAGTCGCTCTCGATGCTTGAGATTTCCTTGTCGGTAGCACCGGTGATGCTGACCGCTTTAATTCTTGACAATAATTGAGATAAAATCTTGCTCATATATAATCAATTATTTAAATGCAAAGTTGCTTTCGTTCCTTTTCTTAGCGGAGAGCCGGCGGCAGGAATCTGCTGGGTCACATAGCCCGATCCGCTTATTTTTGTCACAGTCACACCGCAGCGTTCAAGAGTTGCCACGGCATCGCGCAGTCCCATTCCTAAAACGTTGGGCACCATTCCTTTCTCGTTTCCCTTGCTTTTCATCTGGGAATATGACTTAGCCTTCATCTGGCTCAGCACTCTTGTGGTCTTGTCGCTGCTCATCGCCATCAGGGTAGGTGCGCGGTGGGTGTTGTCGTCCTCTTTTCGGAAGTCTGATTTGTTGCCGAGCATCCCCCGTGCATACATCTTCAAGGCCGTGTTCATCAGCACCCGTCCGCTCACCAGCTGCGCGCTGCGTATGCGGGGAGCGTTGAACACCACGATGCATGAATACATCGGTTTGTCGTAAGGGAAGAAGCCGGTAAACGTCACCCGGAGTTTGTTTGTGTATCCCACGCCCGGCTCCATGATGCGTGCGGTTCCGGTTTTTCCGGCAATCTCCACGAAGTTGTTTTGCAGCCGCGGTGCCGTAGGCACACCCTTGCGGTCGCTCCACACCACAGCTCGCAGCATTGACCGCACCTCGCTTGCCGTCTTCGGGCTGAATGCCTGTTTCCGCACATACGACACCGGGTTTGATTTTATCAGCGAGTCGTTTCGCCACAGCTCCTTAACAAGCCGTGGGCGCACAAACTTTCCGTCGTTTGCGATGGCGTTGATGATTGCAAGGTTGGTGACCGGCGACTGTTGCACGGCATATCCGTAGCAGCAACGCGACAGATTGATGCGCCAAGGGTTCTCCATCCTCTTGTCGGGGCTTCCGAGCGGTTGTATTGTGGGTCTGCTCTCGCCGGAGATTCCGATGTTGAGCGATTCGAAGAAACCGATTTCCTCAAGGCGTTTACGGAATTCCCATGGCTTTTCTCCATAGTGGCTCGTGATTATCCGCGCGGTTCCGATGTTGCTTGATCCGGCGAGCACCTCGGTCACCGTCGGGTTCGCTCCGATGGAGTGGGTATCGGTGATAGGCCTTGCCTGGGCGTATGGGAAGCTCGCGCCGATTGTGACGGGAGTGTTTGCATGCACAAAACCGTCCTCGATTGCTATGGCAAGCGATATGGGCTTCATCACCGAGCCAAGCTCCCATGAGCGTACGGCGTGGTTTACGGTCTCGATATAGTCGTGTGCGGTTTCGTTCCACGACAGGTTGGAAATGGCTTTGATGTCGCCCGTCTTCACGTCCATCAGCACAGCAGTCGCCCATTCCGGTTCCTGCTCGACGCACATGTTGTAAAGCTCCGTTTCGAGGATGTCCTGAATCTGCACGTCGATAGTGGTCAGGATGTCGTATCCGTTGATGGCGGCGATGTCCTCCCACTCCTTTATCGCAGTGGTCAGCTGCACCTTCTTCTTGACGCCCGGCTTGCCGTATAGCAGCGAGTCAAGCTCCTTCTCCAGACCCGACGTTCCGTGTTTCAAATCGTTGATGTTGCCGATGCTTCGAGCCGCCATGCGTCCGAACGGCTTCTCGCGGCAGTCGAGCGACTGCGCGGTAATGATTGTCCTGCCGTTTCGGGAGTTCAGATAAGCGAACGTGCGGAGCGTGTCGAGCTCGGCTTTGGTCATTTTCTTAGAAATGAGGAAAGTGCGCGACCGGTTGCTCTTTTCTTTTTTTATCTCATTGTCAAACAGCGCCTTCCATTGAGCAGCCGTGTGTTGGGGCTGTGTGTGCAGCGATTCGAGCTGAGAGCACAGCCGCGGCAGCAGCGAGTCGATGGCCTCAGGCTTGAAGTTTGGAGAGCGCAAGTCGAGTCTCACCATATAGTATCTCACGCTCACTGACAGAATCGACCCGTCGGAAGCAAGAATCTTTCCACGTTCGGGCGTGATGGAGTCGCCGCTCACAAGCGTTCCCGCTGCCTTCTCGTTCCAGAGAGGAGCGTCGACAACCGTTGTTTTGAAAAGCATAGTGGCAATGAGGATTGCAAAAAGCGCAATGATAATGAATATCATGCGGTAGCGGTTGAGCATGCCCTGCTGTATTTTACTTTTCTTTTTCTTCTCCATCGTCAGTGTCGTTTGAAGAGTCCAGATAATATGGCGGTTGCTCGGCAACTTTCAGGTACATGTGAAGAGTGTCGAGCTTTTGGGTCAGCTCGCTCTCGCGGATTTTGCTGCTGTATTCCGAAGAAGCGTTGACCATGTTTGTCTTGGCGTTTGCGAGCACCTCGCTCAGGTGTATTATTTGGGCGATTTTCATCTGCACATCGAATTTGAAAGAGATGTAGATGATGAACATGGCCACAACAACCACAACGCCGATGATGTTGCGTTTGTAGTCTTTTACGGAAAGCCACTGCCCGCGGTATATGCGCTTCAGCAGACTGGACGATTTCTTGGGTTTCTGCTCGTCGGCCATCACTCGTCCTCCTTTCCAATTATCGCCACACGCAGTTTTGCGCTGCGTGCGCGCGGATTGCGTTCCACCTCCTCGTCAGACGGAACAATCGGTTTTCCCGACAGCGGCTCTATAGGCGACAGCCGGCGTCCGAAGAAGTCGGTTTCCACTTTGCCGTCGATGCGTCCGCTGCGCATGAAATTTTTCACCATGCGGTCCTCGATGCTGTGGTATGTTATTATAGCGAGTCGTCCGCCCGGGCGTATAGCCGTTAGCGTCTGCTCGAGAAACTCCTGAAGCGCGTCGACTTCGTGGTTCACCTCCATACGCAAAGCCTGGAACACTTGCGCCAGTTCTTTTTTCTCCTGACGAGGGTTTATAAGCGGTCGTACCACGTTCAGCAGGTCGGCGATAGTGACAATGTCCTTCGAAGCCCTTGCCTTCACGATGCAGTCGGCCATTCGTTTGGCATTCTTCAGCTCGCCGTAAAGGCGGAAAATCGTGGTCAGCCGTTCGGCGTCGTATTCGTTTACCACGCGTCGCGCGTCAAGGTCGTTGTCGCGGTTCATGCGCATGTCGAGAATGCCGTCGCTGTATCTGAACGAGAAACCGCGCTCTCCGTCGTCGAAGTGATGGAACGACACGCCGAGGTCGGCGAGGATGCCGTCGGCAGGCAGCGCATTGTAGAAACGAAGGAAATTACGCAGGTATCGGAAGTTTCCATGCACAAACGTGAACCGGTTGTCGTCAATCCGGTTTGCATAAGCGTCCATGTCCTGGTCGAAACTGAACAGCCGACCATTAGGTCCGAGACACGACATAATGGCGCGCGAGTGACCTCCTCCTCCGAATGTCACGTCGACGTATGTGCCGTCGGGCTTTATGTCGAGCCCTTGGATTGTTTCCGGCGCCAATGCAGGGATATGATACACAGGTAGTTCCTCTTTCATTACCATAAAAAATCTTCTTCCATACCTAATTAGGTGGTAAAGGTAGACATTATTTATAAAAGTAGCGTAATAGATTGAAAAAAAGTTATTAACAACCGTTCAAAATGGTGCGTTTGGCATCGGAATTACGGTTTGGGAAGGTTTTTGTAGAAAAAATTAACCAGAAAGGCGATTCTTGTAAAAAAAAGATTGCGAATGAAGAAATAATGTGTAACTTTGTTGCTGTCTGGAAACGATAACCTAAAAATTAAAACAGATGAAGAAGAATTTACTATTTGGATTTCTCGCAGCCTCAGCGCTGCTTGGAGCAGCGCCGCTGGCAAATGCCGGAGTGGTGCTTGAGGAAGATTTCAACCAGTTTACGGATGGCACAACAAGCAAGCCAGGGAATGTGGACATCGCAGCGAGCGGAAAGCTCGGCGATGTGTTGCTTGGATGGACGGGTGATGCAATCTACGAAGCGGGCGGCTCACTGTTTGTCGGCACAACCGATGTGCTTGATTTCGACCCGCATTCGATTTCTACTCCCGATTTGGACCTGGATGCAAAAGATGGCAATATCCGCATCACATTGCGTGTGAAATCGTGGACAGAGTATGGCAACATGATCAACATCAAGGCCGGCGACACGAAATTGGGTTCCCCTTATTTCGAGGACGGAGAATGGCATGATTTTGTTATTGTAACAGACAAGGGACTTCCCGGAGCATTGTCGATTTCTTCAGCGAGCCTTTATTCCACCCCGTTCTTTATTGATTATCTGAAGATTGAGCAGGGCGATGAAGTGGTGCCTTCACCAACATCCCTGCGTCCGACAGACTATGACGGCACAACATTCTCGGCACGCTGGCTTTCTGTGCCAAACGCAACAGGCTACACCGTGTCGGTCTACAACAAGGATGCCAAAGGCAACCGAATCAACGTCAAGACCTACGACGCAGAGCCGCTTCCGGAAGGCGACACATCGGGCAACCGCGTGATTGTCACAGTGGACGACAACACGTTGAAATATTACTTTGTGGTTGTTGCCAAAAGAGGCACAGACGTTTCTACAGAGTCGAACGAGTCGGAAGTTATCAAGCACGTTGAAAGTCTGGCAGCTCCGACCGCACTCGCGGCAACCGACGTGACCACCAACAGCTTCACAGCCAACTGGACAGCCGTTCCCGACGCAGACACCTACACAGCAACTCTTTATAAGACCATAACTCTTACGGAGGACAGCGACACAGAGATTCTCAACGAAGATTTCGCGGGCATCACGAAAGGATCGTTTGATTTGATTGATCTTCCATCAAAAGACCCAGACAACCTCGACGCCTACACCCACACACCAGGTTGGTATGCATCGACATACGCTTTCGGTGGCGGAAGCCTTGTGCTTTGGCCGATGTTTGGAAGTGCGTTCTTTGTAACGCCGTCTCTTGACCTCAGCGGCAATGGCGGGGTGGTGTTTGTAGACTTTACCGCAGCCGCAGGCAACAGCGGAAAATACAAGACCGGAGAAAAAGTTACAGTAGACCTTCTGACACAGGCAAACAACGAGACCACAGTGCTTGAGAGCGCGGAAATCGAACTCGACGAGGGCGCGTTCAAGAACTACGGCACAATGTTTACCAAAGGCGCGAAAGGCACGTTTATCCGCTTCTCTTACGGAGGTACCAGCGAGGTGCATTTTGACGATGTAGTGATTACTCAGAAGACCAAGGCAGGCGACAAGGTGCGCACCGTGGCCCAGCAGGTTGAGACAACCGGACTGTCGGCGAAATTCACTTATGAGCCGGCGGCCAACACGGAATATTCTTACAAAGTGTTTGCAAGCGTGAACACAATCACAGCCGTTGGTATGGATGATGTGGTTTATTCAGGCGCATCCAACGAAATTGTGGTTGGTGGAGCAGACGGCGTTGCCGACGTTGCAGCCGCAGGATTCAAAGTGTTTGCACGCAACGGACGTCTCGTTGTCGATGCCGCAGAGGCAGCCCCAGTCACCGTTGTTGACGCATACGGTCGTGTAATCGCTGCATTTGAGGCACATCAGGGCGAGAACGCTGTTGATTGTCAAGGATTTGTAATTGTCCGCGTAGGCGACAAGGTGGTAAAGACCATTGTAAGATAGAAAAAAACGGAATTGCATATTTGACGAGTGTGCCGGACGGATTGTTCCGGCACACTTTTTTTTGAAAAAAGTATTGGAATGTCAATGTTTTATGTAATTTTGTAATTGTAATAGGAAAAATATTTAGACAACATAACAAAAACCGCTTTATGAATAAAATTTACTTGTTGACAGCGATGCTTCTCATTGCCGCGGCTGCGATGGCAGGAGTGCCCGCGCCCCAGCGTGGGCCTCAGAAGTTGGCGCATGGATTGCCAGTGCCTGTTGTCAAGCCGGCCACCAACGTCAGCGATGCCGGGTTTACCGCCAATTGGGAAAAGGTCTCAGGAGCCAACTGCTACACCGTCTACACATATATCCGCCACAAAGCGCCGGCTGATGAAACCTACTATTTCTACAACGATGATTTCAGCGGATTCAAATACGGCTCCATCGAGAGCCCGTTCGACATAGGTTGGGGATGGCTCGACGGCTACACCAACCGCAGCAACTGGTATGTCTATGGCGCATATTCATGCCATGGCGTTTTTGGACTTTACAACAAAAAGTCGGCAGAGCAGAACGGAATGCTCATGTCGCCGATGTACAGCCTGCAGAACAACAACGGCAAGTTTACGGTGACGTTCCGCGCGAAGACCACCGGCACAGCCACTGTAGCCGTCTTCGCCACTGAATATCTGATGGCAGGACCCTCATACGCACTCGGCAAGGTGGGCAAGGTGGAGCTGACCAAGGAGTGGGCAGACTATACGCTTGAGCTCGATGGCGGAATCCAGGGCTGCTATGTGGAGCTGGATATGGTTGGTGGCGACAGCAACGCATATTTTGACAATATGACAATCAGCCAGCCTATGAAGGCAGGCGACGAGGCTATGCTCGTCTACGACTTTGTGGAAACAGGCGACGTGTCGAGCCACGACGTCGCAACAGGCGACAAGGTGGCAGGCGACGTGTATTGGTATCAGGTGGCCTCGCTGAAGCGGTTGTCGTCAGGGTCGGAACTCGATGATTCTAACTACAGCGACCTCGTTGAGGTGAAGCAGGAAGGCGCAGTGTGCGCATTGAAGGCCTCTGCGGCGCACGCTTATGCCACAGCCGACGGCGTGGTGGTTGAAAATCCGGAAGGCGCCGATGTGGCGGTCTACGATGCCGGCGGAAGAGAGGTCTATGCAAGCCGCGACGGAGCGGAGAAGCAGATGGTTGTCCTGCCTTCGGGGGTCTACGTAGTGAAGGTGGGCTACAAGGTTGTGAAAGTGATGAAATAACTTAATAAAAAAAGAACTATGAAGAAAATTCTAATGAGTGCTGCCGCTTTGTTGTTGTCGGCAGTTGGAGCGTATGCCGCTCAACAAAAGTATTATTTCCTTTATGAGGAGGGACATGAGGATCAGCCTGAAACCAGTTGGTTTATCCTTGACCGTGAGGCTAAAAAATACATTCCTGACTCTTGTGGAGATGATGAGCTGACAGTGAAAAACTATAAGAAATCGGGAAATACGGAAACGTTTGACTGCTATGATAATTCGTATTTTACGCACAGTGTGGTAATGAAGAAGAACGACAAGGGACAGACCGTAGTGCAGATTTCTTACGAGAAAGGTAAAACAAACGGACGTAAAATCGTTTGTGGAACCGAGGCTGAATATGATAAATACTGGGAAGAGTATAGAGCCAAAAACGGCGGCGACGGCGGATCGACGTCGACATCGAGCAACCCTGTGGACAAAGCCACAAAAAAGGTTAAGTCTGGATTAAAAAGCGGCTTGAACAAGCTTAAAAAGAAAAAATAAGACAAAAAAAATAGTGGCGGGAGGCGGTATGCCTCCCGTTTTTTTGTGCCACGCCGTGTCTGCTGTGCGACTGAGTATAAGAGATTTAGGAAATTTATTGGTAAAAAGCCAATAAAATATTTGCAAATCGCCATTTTGTGTATTATCTTCGCATCAGATTTCCAAGAAAAACACACAAATCAAAACCGAGAATTATGTTTGAGCACAAAATCATGAGAAACCAAGAACTGATGGCAAACTGGCAACGCAGCCTGAAGAAAGCCATCGAAACCAACCGCTACGACAGCCGTTACAACGTGATAGACCGTGCGCTCCGCGGCGGCACACCACGCTACGACGTGAGTTACGACTACGCGTTGCGAATGATGTATCAGATGGTGCGCGACGGCAAGCCATGCTCCCGCCGGAGTAAACTGAAGCGTCAGATGTGGGAGGAGATAAGCCTCCACGTCAGGCGCGTCATGCACAGGCGCAAATGCACGATTGCCGAAGCCGTGGCGACAGTGCTTGCCGAGCAAAAAGCGTCACGCTACTTCCTGTCGAAAAAACAAGCTTCAAAAATCATCTACCATGAAATACACAACCGCAGCAGTCGTCGTATCCACACTGTTTAGCCTATCCTCGTGCCACAGCCATAGAGCAGTGGAGAGCACTGCGGGATTGCAGACACAGGAAACGGCCGACAGCGTCGCCGCCACACGCCGCACCACGGCATCGGCGAAAGAGGCATCGGAAACCGTTGAGATAAACTTCTTTGCCCCCGACTCGACAGGCCGTCAAGCCGTGAGAAGCATAAGCCGGCACCGCCGGCTTGCAGCCGAGGAGCGCACCGACACAGTGGCGGTGGCAGCTACAGGCGTGAGCATCGGGACGACAGAGCAGACCACATCGACGCGCCGGCTGCCTACGCGCTACCGACTTTCGCTTGCCGCATTGCTTGCGGCTGCAACAACACTAATCTTGATAACCTTTACAATTAAAAAAAGACAATGAACAACACACGAAAAATCACAATTTCAATCGACATTGAGCAAGTGCTTAAAACAGTTTATGCCGAGAGTGCGTGCCTCGCCTTGATGAGCGGCCGCGACAGCCGTCCGGCAGTAATCTCGTCCGACAACCGCCGATTGCTCGGCGTTTATTGCCTCAACGCCTGGCTATGTCTTGCCGGCGAACTCGCGAGCATCGTAGACAGCCAATCGTTTTCAATTCCCTCCGACAGCGACACCACCTACACGCTGTCGCTGACCGTTGACGGCGTCGGCACCGCCCAGAGCCTGCGTCGCTATGCAGAGCGCTACGTCGCACAGTCGGTGCTTGCCAGCTGCTATGCCGCCCGCGAGAGTCTTGCCATGCAATTCCGCGACAACGCCGCCCGGACGCTATCCGGTTTGCGCCTTGCCGCCACGCTCTCCGACAGGGTCGATTGTTGGCTGTAAAGCGTTGACAGACTGCCTTGTTATCAAATTTTCACAAAATGATAGGTATGCCGCAGCGGTCAAATTACGCTGATTTAGGTATTGCAGAAGGCAATGCGCCGACGTAATTTTACGACCAGAAAAACAACAATGAACAATTAAACTACACGAAGATGAAAATTGGTATTTTTTATGGCTCAACAACAGGCGTTACCGAGGCTGTTGCAGAGCGAATAGCGAAGAAACTCGGCGTAGCCTCCGCCGACGTGCACAATGTAGGGTCGGCCACAGCCGTCGATGCCGTGGGCTACGACGCGTTGCTGCTCGGCACCTCCACATGGGGCGCCGGCGAGCTACAAGACGACTGGTACGACTTTCTCGACCAGCTGAAGTGTCAGGACTTGACAGGCAAGAAAGTAGCATTGTTCGGCTGCGGCGACTCCTCGTCGTTCAGCGACACGTTTTGCAGCGCCATGGGCGAAATCCACGACGGTCTGGCAGCCACCGGCTGCACGTTTGTCGGTCAGGTCGATGCTTCCGGCTATACCTACGATGATTCGGCGGCAGAGAGCGGCGGCAAGTTTGTCGGTCTGGCACTTGACGAAGTCAACGAAGACGACAAGACCGACGGACGCATCGACGCCTGGGTCGCACAGCTGAAGAACGAGGGCGTGGAATAACCGAGAGGCAGAAACAAACGTCAATGACAAAATAAAAAACGACCAACGACAATGATGGAAATAGCCAACACGATGCTGTCGAGCGAGCTTCAGGTGTTTCTCAACTATGTGTACGAATATAAGAAAGGCGTGCGCAACATGGTGCTATGCACGCTGAACCGTCGCTATCTGGCGGCAGCCGTGGCGCGACTCGACGATCAAGGCATCTGCCACTTCGAGCAGTCGGCCAACGAGAACAACGTCAATCTGTATTTCGGCAAGCCGGAATGCATTGCGGCGGTAAGGCAGTTTATCGTGCGCCCGCTCCATCAGTTGTCGCCCGAGGAGGATTTCATCCTCGGAGCACTGCTTGGCTACGACATCTGCCTGCAGTGCGAGCGGTTTTGCACGCGCAAGAAGCGAGCCGACGCTATGGCGCAGTGCGCCGGATGAAAGAATTAACGAAGTGTCTTTTCAAGCCGTCCCGGCGAGGACGGCGAAAAAGAAAGGCGAGTCCCGAAAGAGACTCGCCTTTTTAGATTTATTGAAGTGAAATGTTATTTCACGAGAACCTTAGTAGTCTTGCCATCGACAACAACTACGTAGATGCCGCTTGCAACGAAGAACTGAGCGTCCTTGCTGTTTACAGCGACAGCCTGTCCGGCAGCGTTGAAGATAGAAACAGCGTTAGCCTCACCGATGATGCGGATTTCGCCGATACCAGCAACAACCTTAGCCGCTTCAACGGCAGCGTCGTTAACGTTGTCGCCCAGACGGACAGCATAGATAGTGTTGAGACCGAGGTCGACAGTGATGCTGTATGCACCGCTCTTGATCTTGTAAGAAGTGTCGCCGTTCAAGCCGATAGCAGACATAGTCTTGTCGGCAAGCTCAGTATCCTTTACAGCCGGACCGTAGCGATGAGCGTTGACATCGTCCCAAGTGCCAGGAGTTGAAGTGAATGCGAAGTAGCCATAGTCGTTTTCATCGGCAGCGAGAATCGAGACGTTATCAATCTGATAGATGCCCTCAGATATTTGGTTGGCAACGTGAGTCTCGTCGGCAGGATCCCAGGCGTTAGGCTCAACAGTGCCAAGGAGGTAAAGCTTCTGAGGATAAACCACCGGAGCTTCGCCAGCAACGAGGACAGTCATGTTCTTAAGGTCGACAGTGAGTTCGAATTCGCCTTCCTCAGCCACGCGGATAGCGCCGGCAGCCTTCACGAGAGGCATAGCCGTGTTGAGAGTAACGGCAGTGTTGTCGACCTCAAAACCGTAGCGGTTGGCGTTGACAACATCCCAGTCAGCGCTAAGCACTGTAGTGATACCGAAGTTGCAAGGACCAGTCACAGTGCCAGTGTAGACACCGTTCTCACCCTTAGTCAATTTCACGCCATTCTCAGGATCCCATCCAGTTTCCTGTCCGATTACGTAGACAGAAGCAGGATACTCGTCGCTTGAGATGTTGATGTCGTAGCTGCTTGGAGCGGCAACAACCACTTCACCGCTTTCGCGAGGAAGTGCAACCGACTTGAACAACTCACCGCTGTTGCTGACAATGTAGAGGTTGTTTGCGCAGTCCCAAGCGATGTCGTTGAGGTTGCGTCCGATAGTCGTAGCGAATTTGTATTTTTCAGTCAAAACAGGAGCGCCATTGTCGTCCTTAGAAACCTCGAATACAGTGAGAGTCTTGTCAGAAGTACCGATAGCGAGGAGAGAGAAGTCGGCGTTGAAGCGGATACCGCCACCGCCGTAGAAACCGCCCTTGTCGTTAGAGTCAACCTTGTAGTCCTCTACGCCCTCAGCGTTGATGTGAACCAAAGTAGGTTCCGCTTCCGTAGCTTTAGAGCGAGAGTTGGCATACCATATACCGCCCTCGTTGTCGTAGATAGCAGTAGTGTTGGTGTGAGAGATGGTGTATTTACCAGTCAAAGCGTCGATAGCCTGTGTCGGAGCGGCGTCCCAAGTAGTGGCTTTGCCGATGTAGTACTCGTCGGTGCGGTAGCCAAAGTAAGAGAAGCTGGTGCCGCTTGCGTTTGTAGAAAGCATCAGAATCTTGAGACCAGAGCCAAAGCCTTGGAGGTCCATACTTACGTTAGGCGCAGCGATAAATTCGCCAGCCTCGTTTGTGATTTCGTAAGTGTCAGGGTTTGCAGTGCCCTTGATCACCGGCTTGAACGCAGCGTTGAGGTCGGTTGGGTCAACCTGCCAGAGCGCGATACCATTAGAGTTCTGACCGCTCAGGAAGATACGTCCGTCGGCAGCGATACGCACTTTTCGAGGATCGTAGGAAGTTTTTCCGTTAGGGAATGTAGTCTGGAAAGTCTGACCGCCCTTGAAAGCATATTTGCCTTCAGCGTTCTTGATAGGGTTCATAGTCGGGTCGAAAGCATACAGACCATTGTTTTCGCCAGAAGAGTGGTAGCCGGTAGGTTTCGCCGCCATAGCCTCGGCAACAAGGATTCGTCCGAAGTTAGGGCTGTCGGTGTTGTTGTCTACGTCCACGCTTGACGGGTGGTAGAAGCTGTATTTCTTAGTGTTTACAGTAGGCTCGGCAACAGTGGCGCTTGTAACGGCAACCTTGAATTGCACCAACGCGTCTTTAGGAACGTCGGCACCCGGGACTTCAACAGAGTTGAGGTTTTTGAGGGTCGTCATTTCATAGTCTCCGTAGGTAGCGACAGTAGTACCTTCGTATTCCTTTGTCATTTCGCCGTCGACAAACATCTGAACCTTTACAGATTCAGCAGGAGCGTTCAGACGATAAGAAACAGTGTAGTTTTCAGCGGCAGGTTCCACCTTGATGTCGTAAGCGTAAGCGTTGCGGGCCTCAAGTGCAGGAAGTGGCTTAGGAATAGAGAATGTGTACTTTGCAGCTATCTGACCAGGAACGTATTGGTAGATTGCAGCAGTGTATTCGTCTACCTTCTCTACAGAAATCGCGTTCTGGTTAGGAGCGGCGGCAGATTTCGAGAATTCGTTTTCGTGAGTTGCAACCACCTCGTTTGTTGTGCGGTTCACAACCTGGAAGCCGTCAACGTAGTTTGTTCCGCAAGGCTCGAATGTGAACAACGTTCCGTCGAGAGTGACAGCATCGCCACCAGCGGTAAGGTTTGCCGTTCCGACCTTTGTCAAGCCGTCAAAGAAAGCTTGCGCGCGTGCCGGACGCACAAAAATGTTGTCGGTTTCAGGATTGTTGTCGGCAGGTTGAACATGTCCGTCGGAAGCGCAAGCGATGCCAGCAGCGATAGCTTTTGACTTTTCAGCGACCTGAACACCCTTTGCAACAAAGATTTTTGCAATTTTTCCTGAGCTGGCAGGAGTGATGTAGAAAGCACCGCCTGTTTCCGACATAACATTGCCGACAGCGCGACCCAAGAAGTCCATACGACCGGCTGTCACGCCTTCAGGAAGAGTGACTGTCAAATCAATCATCTCCGTTGTTCCAGCAGGGAGAATCTTGAACGTTGTTGAAGAAGCGGCGTTAGGAAAACCATCGTTTACGATGAAGTTTCCAGCTCCATCGACAGTGATTGCTGTACCTGCAGCGCTCGTTGCTACAGTGGTTTGCCCCTCGGCATTAATAGCGATGATTTGAGGCACGCTTTTGTCGTTGGTGTAGACTTTTCCGTCGAACCCAATGCCCCAACGGGCATTGCCGGCTTTAGGCAGACCCTCGGTCACCTTCCAGTCCTGCGTCAAAGTCTGTGCATTCATAGCCATGGCTGTCGATGCAATGGTCAAACCAGCCAACAGAATGTGTTTAAAAGACTTTCTCATAAAAAAGATTTTAAGTTAATAAATGATGTGTATTCTGTATTTTTCTTTGTTCTTTTTCGGTTAGGTTATTACTAAACTGCGGAAAGATATGAAATTTCTTTGAGAAACAAGCATCGGGAACAAGTTTTTAACTTATTTAACCCACAGAATGAGCGGCAACTGCCGCGGTAACGGAACAGGCATCCCAGGCGAACGTCAAAAAAAACGCGTTGAGGATGCTAAAAAAACGTATAATTTGCTTGGCAGTGTTAAATATCGCTAATTATAAGACAGTTTTTGAGCCGTTGAAACCAAATGTTTGTGCATTTGTCTATTAATAAGTATATTTGCAGACGGAAATGGAGGGGGCGGAAGTCTTCTCCATTGTTTTATTAATACATCAACAATTGAAGAATGATTGACAAAAGCGCGCTGACAGCAGTCTTGGAGCGAGGAATGGAAGGCACCGACCTTTTTCTCGTCGACGTCAGAATCAGCAAGGACAACAACATCGTGGTGGAAATCGACAGTGACACAAGTGTGGACATAGATGAGTGTATCCGCCTTAACCGACTTGTTGAGAGCGAGTTTGACCGCGACGAGGAAGATTATGAACTTGAAATCGGCTCAGCCGGACTGACATCGCCACTGCGCGTAGAACGCCAGTATCACAAGAACGAAGGCAACGAGGTTGAAGTGCTTACCGCCGACGGTCGCAAGCTCAAAGGCATCCTCAAGAGTGCCGACGCCGACGGCTTCGTGCTTACGGTGGTCAAGAAAGTGAAACCCGAAGGCGCCAAGCGTCCGGTGGAGCAGGAGGAAGACCTCCGCTTCGGTTATAACGAAATAAAATATACAAAATACGTAATCCAGTTTTAAGACATTATGGCAAAGAAAGAGGAAACCATAAGCATGGTAGACAGCTTTTCGGAGTTTAAAGAGCTGAAGAATATCGACAAGACCACAATGATCAGCGTGTTGGAGGAATCGTTCCGCAATGTGCTGGCAAAGATGTTTGGATCGGACGAGAATTTCGTCGTAATCATGAACCCAGACAAGGGCGACTGCGAGATTTATCAAAACCTCACAGTAGTGGCCGACGGCGCTGTAGAGAATCCGAGCATGCAGATCGGTCTTACCGCCGCCCGCGAGATTGACCCGGAATGCGAGATCGGCGAGGACGTTACGAAAGAAATCGTTTTTGAGAAGTTCGGCCGCCGCGCCATCCTGACACTCCGTCAGACGCTCGCATCCAAGATACTCGATCTTCAGAAAGACGCCATCTATACCAAGTTCAAGGCAATGGAAGGCGAGATTGTAGTAGGCGAGGTCTACCAAATCTGGAAACGCGAAGTGCTTGTTCTTGACGAGGAGCACAACGAGCTCATCCTCCCGAAGGAAGAGCAGATTCCGAGCGACCGTTACCGCAAGGGCGAAACCATCCGCGCCGTCATCAAGGAAGTGCAGAACGCCAACAACAACCCGAAGGTGATAATTTCGCGCACAAGCCCTGAATTCCTCCGCCGTCTGTTTGAAATTGAGGTGCCGGAGATTCACGACGGACTCATCCTGCTTAAAGGTATCGCCCGCATCCCTGGCGAGCGCGCCAAGATAGCCGTAGAGTCGTATGACGACCGCATCGACCCGGTCGGCGCATGCGTCGGCGTGAAAGGCTCTCGTATCCACGGCATTGTGCGCGAGTTGCGCAACGAGAACATCGACGTGATCAACTACACAACGAATCCCGAACTCTACATCCGCCGCGCCCTCAGCCCCGCCAAGGTGTCGTCAATCCGCATCAACGAGGAAGAGAAGTGCGCCGAGGTGATGCTGCTTCCGGAAGAGGTGTCGCTTGCCATCGGAAAAGGCGGTTTGAACATCAAGCTTGCCACAATGCTGACCGGCTATCAGATCGACGTTTACCGCTTCACAGAGGACAGCGACGACATTTATCTTGATGAATTCAGCGACGAAATCGACAGCTGGGTTATCGACGCCCTTAAAGGCATCGGCTGCACCACGGCAAAAGCCGTCCTCAACATGCCACGCGAGCAGATAATCGACAAAGCCGACCTTGAGGAAAGCACCGTCGACCAAGTGCTCAATATATTGAAAGCGGAATTTGAGGATTAACAACAGGAAACTTAACAAGCAATATGCCAATAAAGATAAGCAAAGTAGCAAATGATTTGAATGTGGGGATTCCTACGCTGGTGGAATTTCTGCAGAAACACAATCAGGAGGTCGGCGATCCCGGCAACCTGAACCTTCGCATCTCCGACGAGCAGCACGAAATGCTGGTGCGCGCGTTCAAAAACGACAAAGACTTGAAGTCGAAGTCGGAGCGCTATGCCTCGGAGCGTCAGAAGGACAAAGTGAAAAACAAGGCTCCGCAAGAGCCTAAAAAGCCGGAGCAGATAAAGACTGTTGTGGAAACCGTGCAGAAGCCGAAGATTCTCGGCAAAATCGAACTCGACAAGCACAACAACCCTGTCGTTGAAGAGAAGAAGCCAGAGCCCAAGCCAGCACCTGCGCCCGCACCCGCACCGAAACCTGCGCCGAAGCCGGAACCTAAACCAGAGGTAAAGAAAGAGGTAAAGGAAGAGGTTAAGAAGGCGGAGGTGAAAGTGGAGGCAAAGCCAGCTCCGCAGCCTGCGCCACAGCCACAGAGCGCGCCGAAAGCCGCAGTGCCTGAGGTTTCGGAATCCAACGAAATCAAGACTGTCGTGGCAACAATCGCCGCTCCTAAGATTCTCGGCAAAATCGACCTTGACGCCATCAACCAGTCGACCCGTCCGAAGAAGAAGTCGAAGGAGGAAAAGCGTAAAGAGCGCATCGCCAAGGAAAAACAAGCCAATGGAGGCGCAAACGCCGACAGCGAGAAGCGCAAGCGCAAACGCATCGGCAAGGAGAAAGTCGATATTGAGCATCCGGGCGGACAGCAAGCCGGCGGACAGAAGCAAGGTGGAGGCAACAACGACAGCCGCCGCAACAAGAACAAGAACGCCGACCGTCCGAACAACAAGGCCAAGCGCCACATAAAGGCAGAGGTCAGCGAAGAAGACGTGCAGAAGCAGGTTAAGGAAACACTTGCGCGCCTCACCAACAAGCCTCAGAAGAAGAGTGCTAAATGGAGAAAAGAGAAGCGCGAGGCTTTTGAAGAGCGCGAGCGCGAGGAAGCCGCATTGGAGGCAAAGGAAAGCAAGACGCTGCGCATCACAGAATTCGTGACAGCCAACGACTTGGCACTGATGATGGATGTGCCGGTCAACAAGGTTATCGCCACATGTATGAATATCGGCGTGATGGTTTCCATCAACCAGCGACTCGATGCTGAGACCATCAACCTTGTAGCAGAAGAATTCGGTTTCAAGACAGAATATATCAGTGCGGAAGTGTCGGAGGCAATCAACGAGGAGGCCGACTCCGAGGAAGATTTGCTGCCGCGTCCGCCGATTGTGACCGTGATGGGACACGTAGACCACGGTAAGACATCGCTGCTCGACTACATCCGCAACGCCAACGTTATCGCCGGCGAGGCTGGTGGCATCACGCAGCATATCGGAGCCTACAACGTGAAGCTTGAGGACGGCCGCCGCATCACGTTCCTCGATACCCCGGGCCACGAGGCATTTACGGCAATGCGTGCCCGCGGAGCCAAGGTGACGGATATCGCCATCATCATCGTTGCCGCCGACGACAACGTGATGCCGCAGACCATCGAGGCAATCAACCACGCCTCGGCAGCCGGTGTGCCAATCGTGTTTGCAATCAACAAGATAGACAAGCCTGCCGCCAACCCGGACAAAATCAAGGAGGAGCTCGCCAATATGAACTACCTCGTGGAAGACTGGGGTGGAAAATATCAGTCGCAGGAAATTTCAGCCAAGAAGGGTATCGGCGTTAAAGAACTGCTCGACAAGGTGCTTCTCGAGGCAGAGATGCTCGACCTTAAAGCCAACCCCAACCGCAAGGCAACAGGCTCGATTATCGAGTCGTCGCTCGACAAGGGTCGCGGCTATGTGGCAACCGTGCTTGTGAGCAACGGAACGCTGCGTGTGGGCGACATCATGGTGGCAGGAACAAGCTATGGCAAGATCCGCGCCATGTTCAACGAGCGCAACCAGCGCATCACGGAGGCAGGCCCTGCGGCACCGGCATTGGTGCTCGGTCTGAACGGTGCGCCGACCGCCGGCGACACGTTCAACATTCTGGACACCGACCGTGAGGCACGCGAGATAGCCACGCGCCGCGAGCAGTTGCAGCGCGAGGTCAAGGAGCGCACCCGCCGTATGCCTGGTCTCGACGATATTGCCCGCCGCCGTGCGTTGGGCGAGTTCCACGAGTTGAACCTTATCGTCAAAGGTGACGTTGACGGCTCAATCGAGGCGTTGAGCGACTCGCTTATCAAGCTGTCGACACCGGAGGTTCAGGTCAACGTAATCCACAAGGCCGTGGGTGCGATTTCGGAGAGCGACGTTACGCTTGCCGCCGCATCCGACGCCGTTATTATCGGCTTCCAGGTGCGTCCGTCGGTAGCCGCCCGCCGTCTGGCAGAAAACGATGGCGTCGACATCCGTCTCTACTCAATCATCTACGATGCAATCGAGGAGGTTAAAGACGCAATGGCAGGAATGCTCTCGCCGGAGCTCAAAGAAGAGGTTACCGGTACGGCAGAAGTGCTTCAAACCTACAAGATATCGAAGGTCGGCACGATTGCAGGCTGTATGGTGCGCGAGGGCAAGGTGAAACGCACGAGCAAAGTGCGCCTTATCCGCGACGGCATTGTCATCTACACGGGCGAGCTCGGCTCTCTGAAGCGTTTCAAGGACGATGTCAAGGAAGTGTCGTCGGGCTACGACTGCGGTCTTAACATCGCCAACTACAACGACGTGAAGGAAGGCGACATGATTGAAGCCTACGAAGAAGTAGAGGTTTCAAAAACGCTGTAAACGCAGGCAATGCGGACAGTGAGTGTCAACATCGGAACTAATCTCGGCGACCGCGAGGCAAACTTGCGCCGCGCCGTTGACGAGATAGCCCGCAGCGTTGGCAGCACCCCGCGAGTCTCAAGCATATACGAATCTGAAGCATGGGGTTATCAGTCTGATAACCCCTTTTTCAATATCGCTGTCGAGTTTGAGAGCGACTTGCCCGTCGGGCGTCTGCTCGACATCTTCCAGCGCATCGAGCGCGAGGCGGGAAGCTCCAGCCACCGCAATGCCGACGGCAGTTATGCCGACCGTCAGCTTGACATCGACATCGTGTATGCCGGCGATGAGGTTGTCGACACCGCCACTGTCGTCCTGCCTCATCCACGGATGGACAAACGCGAGTTTGTGCTGGTACCGCTCTGCGAGTTGTCGCCCGGGTGGCGGCATCCCGTCAGCCTGCTGACGGCTGCAGAAATGCTTGCCCGTCTGCGGGCAACCGACAAAACAGAGAAAAAATAGGACATTAAGAATGAACATTTCAATTTCCGGCAATGTTGGAAAGACAGATAAAATGCGTAACTTGCGCACACAAAACGAAAGAAGCGAATGAAGATAGGAACAATTGACTTGGGAGAGCGCCCGGTGCTGCTGGCACCGATGGAAGACGTGACAGATCCGTCGTTCCGTCTCATCTGCAAAGAGCAGGGAGCCGATATGGTCTACACGGAATTCGTGTCGGCCGACGCTCTTGTGCGCAACATCAACAGCACCACCCGCAAACTCCACACCAACGCCGCCGAGCGGCCTGTGGCGATACAAATCTACGGCAAGGAGGTGGAACCGATGGTGGAGGCTGCAAAAATTGCCGAGACAGCCGGTCCCGACGTCATCGACATCAATTTCGGATGTCCGGTGAAGAAGGTGGCGTCGAAAGGCGCGGGGGCAGGAATGCTCCGCGACGTGCCCAAGCTGCTGCAAATCACGCGTTCGGTGGTCGATGCGGTGAAGTTGCCTGTGACGGTCAAGACCCGTCTGGGGTGGGACTGCGAAAACAAAATCATCACCACGCTCGCCGAGCAGCTGCAGGACTGCGGCATCCGTGCGCTTACAATCCACGGCCGCACCCGCAGCCAGATGTATACCGGCGACGCCGACTGGACACTTATAGGCGAGGTGAAGCGCAATCCCCGCATCACGATACCGATTGTCGGCAACGGCGACATCACGACGCCAGAGGGCTTGAAAACGGCTTTTGACCGCTATGGAGTGGATGCCGTGATGGTTGGCCGCGCCTCGATAGGCGCTCCGTGGATTTTCCGCGAAATGAAGCACTATCTGCTTCACGGCACCGCGATAGAGATACCGGCGTCGGAGAAGATGGCGCTGCTCCGCCGCCAGATTGCGGAGAGCATCGAAGGCATCGATGAGTTGAGAGGCATTCTCCACATCCGCCGTCATCTTGCCGCGTCGCCGCTCTTCAAGGGTATCCCCAATTTCAGGGAAACGCGCATCGCAATGCTTCAGGCAAAGACGTGGGCAGAGCTCGACGACGTGCTGCAACGCATAGAAACTGATTATTTACATATTTAGAAACAAGCGACGTTATGAAGAAATTCTTTTTGGCTATCATCACCCTCTGCTGCGCGGCAGCGGTAAATGCCACTCCACACACCATCAATGTGGGCGAATTCAACGAACTGGTGGTTAACGACGGCATCAACGTGGTCTATTCCAACAATGCCGACTCAGTGGGCATCGTTGCGTTTGACATCGAGAAGGAATACACATCCTACATTATGGCAGAGCGTTCGAAGGGCAGACTGAAAATACAGCTCGACCCTGCGGCAATCACAGTCAAGACACTGCCTACGGTCTATGTCTATTCGTCGTATCTGTACAAGGCAGAGAATACAAAAGACAGCACCCTGACGCTGCGTAAAGTGGCTCCTGGGGCTAAAATCGACATACAGCTTCAAGGCAACGGCACAATCATTGCCAACGGTCTCGACGCTATCAACATCAACCTTAAACTGCTCACGGGAAAGGGTAAAATCATAACATCGGGCAAATGTGAGAACTTGTCGATAAAGAATGTGGGCACCGGCGAGATTCAAGCCGACGAGGTGGCGGCGAAACACGTGAAATGCACGCTGATGGGCACTGGTGCAATAGGTTGCGCCCCTAAAGAAACGCTCTCCGTGAAGGGCGTAGGCTCAGGAAAGGTGTACTATATCGGGAAACCTATCATCACCAAGAGCAAGCTGTCGAATGTGAAAATCGTGCAGCTCGAGGGCGGCGCCGAGACAGAAGCCACCGACGTGATTGAAGACAATGAGCCGGAAACAGAGGCTGCCGAAGTCTCGGAAACCACCGACAACGGCACCGGTCTGCTCGACTTGATGGAAGTGCCGGAGCCGGCAGTCGTAAACCGAGAATAGGCGCGTGGAAGAAACCGAACTTAAACTGAAAACAGCGCGCACGCTGAAGTGGAACACCATCGACAAATTCGCGTCGCAGGTGTTCTACGGCGTCACGGGCGTCGTGCTTGCCAACCTGCTCTCGAAGGAAGACTTCGGGCTGGTCGGCGCTATGCTTGTGTTTCAGGCGTTCGCATCACTGTTTGTCGACAGCGGATTCTGCGCGGCGCTGATACAGAAAAAATCACCTACTGAAACCGACTATTGTACGGTTTTTTATTTCAACCTCGGCATCAGCATTGCCATCTACGCCATCCTGTGGGCGTGTGCGCCGTTGATTGCCGACACTTTCGGCGACCAGCGACTGATAAGCCTGTCGAGGGTGATGTTCCTGTCGTTTATCATCAACGCCACCGCCCTTGTGCAGACCAACCGCATGATGAAGCAGATGACGATGGCGCGCGTGGCGATAGCCAACTCGCTGGGGCTTGTCGTGTCGGGAGCCGTGGGCATCTGGCTTGCCGTGGAAGGCTACGGCGCATGGGCAATCGTGTGGCAGACCATTGTGCTCGCCACCGTCAAATCGGTCTTCCTGTGGACGACAACAGGCTGGCTTCCGCGCACGGGGTTCAGCATGGCGTCGCTGCGGTCGGTGTTTTCCGTTGGCAGCGGAGTGATGGTGTGCTCATTTCTCAACACATTGTCGCTCAACGCCTACTCGTTTATCATCGGTGCTTACTACAACCTTGCCAAACTCGGATGCTACACGCAAGCCGACAAATGGAGCAAGATGGGCATACAGTCGATAGCGCAGATACTGACGGCGTCGTTCCTGCCCGTGCTCAGCGGTTTTCAGGATGACAGGGAGCGGTTGCTGCGCGCCATGCGCAAGATGAACCGCTTCACCGCCTATCTTGTCTTTCCTCTGCTGCTGTTGCTCACGACGTGTGCCGAACCGATATTCCACATCCTTTTTGGCACGAAGTGGGATGAAGCCATAATCCTGTTTCAGATACTCGCCGTGCGCGGCATCTTCATTGTGCTTGCCACCAACATCAACAACTACATCCTCGGACTCGGGCGTTCGCGCTCGCTTGTGGTCTACGAATCGGTCAAAGACGCATTGATGATAGTCGCCATCGTGGTGACCATCCCCATGGGCATAACGGCGATGATTTGGGGACAGCTTGTGGCATCGGCACTGTTCTTTGTCTATGCCGTGATTGTGGCTGGTCGCATCGTAGGCTATCCGACGCGCAACGTGGTGGGCGACATCCTTCCGTATGCCGTCATTTCGGGCGCTGTGGCTGCGGTTCAGTGCCTTGTGCTTGTCGGCATTGCTAATCCGTGGCTCAACATCCTTGCGCAGACATCTGTGTGCTTCGCGCTCTATTATGTGGCAAACCGCTTCCTGAACTCAACAATCCAGCGCGAAGTGCTGGGCTATGCCCTTGGCCGTTTCCGCAAAAAGAAGGAAGGTCGTAAGGGGTAGAAATTGGAAATTTTGTGATTTTCCACGTGCCGCTCCTTGGGATTTTGTGATAAAAGAGGCTGAAGAGTCTGGAATTTTGTGATTTTTCGCATATATTTGCTTGGAATTTTGTGATTTTTCGCTATTTTTGCAAAAGAAAAGGTGTTGATTATGAGATTAATGCGGAGAAAAATAGACGACTTTCTCAAAGAATGGAAGGAAAACGAGGATCGATTGCCTCTTATCGTCAAAGGAGCGCGGCAGATTGGCAAGACGGCATCCATCATGCAATTTGCAAATGACAACTATAAGAATGTGGTTGCCATCAATTTTGTTTTACAGCAGAAATTCAAGTCGATATTTGATGACGGCTATGATGTGGACAGTGTTGTGCGCAACATCACGCTTATCGACCCCAGTATAGAATTAGAACCGGGCAACACGATTTTCTTTTTCGATGAGATGCAGGACTGCCCTGTTTGCGCCACAAGTCTTAAGGCATTCAAAATAGATGGTAGGTATGACGTGGTCTGCTCTGGCTCGCTTATGGGCATTAATTATCAGGAAATAGAGTCGAACAGTGTGGGCTACAAAGAGGATTATACAATGCATTCCATGGATTTTGAGGAGTTTCTGTGGGCAAAAGGTTATGATTCCGCGTTTGTAGAGCGACTGTTCGAAAAGATGGTGTCAGTCACACCGTTGTCGAGCTTGGAGATGGATGTGTTGGGAGGGTTGTTTCGCGACTATATGATTGTCGGCGGAATGCCGGCGGTGGTCAGTTTGTTTGTAAAGAAGGGCAATTTCAGCGGCACGCTCAAGATGCAACGGCAACTTCTTCTCGACTATGAGGAGGACATAACGAAGTATGCGCAAGGTCTTGACAAGGGTAAGATAAAGAATGTCTACAACCACATTTCTGTGTTCTTGGGGCAAGACAATAAGAAATTTCAGATCAGCAAGATTGCCCATGGTGCCAGAAGCCGGGAATATGTCGGCACGGTGGAATGGCTTAGTGATGCCGGAATAGTCAATGTGTGCCATTGTCTTGCGCATATCTCCCTGCCGCTTAAGGGCAACTACGATCCGAAATCATATAAGCTCTATTACAAGGATACGGGTTTGCTTGTTGCCTCGCTCGACGAGGAGTCGCAGGAGGATATGCGGGTGAATAAGAATTATGGCACTTACAAGGGTGCTGTTTATGAAAACGTTGTAGGTGATATGTTGGCAAAGCAAGGCTATGGCCTGTATTTCTATCGTAATGAAAAATCAACGTTAGAGATGGACTTCTTCATACGCGACATTCAAACATTGATACCCATAGAGGTGAAGGCATCGGACAATGCAACCAAATCGTTGTCAAAGTTGACGGCTAACGACGGCAAATATCCGGATATCCGTTACGGCATTAAATTATGCAATAAGAATATTGGATTTAATGGCAGGTTCTATACCTTCCCATATTTTCTTGCGTTTCTGCTCAAGCGGTTTGTAAGAGAAAAATAGGGGAGGGGTGAGTCTCTTTATCAGTAATATAAGCAAAAACAACACAGCGGCACCGGATGGCGTCGCTGTGTTGTTTTGTCTGTTTGTTGAAACGCTTACAAGCGGCGTTTTTCAGGCGGATAGTCGATTGAATAGTGCAGTCCGCGCGACTCGTGGCGTTCCTTTGCCTGTCGCATAATCAGGTAGCCCACGTTGATGAGGTTGCGCAGCTCGCAGATTTCACGCGATGCCTTGCTCTGCTTGAACAGACGCTCGGTCTCCTCGTATAGGATGTCGAGGCGGTTCCATGCACGGTCGAGTCGCAGGTTGGAGCGCACGATGCCCACGTAGGTGCTCATGATTTGGTTCACCTCCTTGAGGCTCTGTGTGATCAGCACCATCTCCTCGTTGTGCTGCGTGCCCTCGTCGTTCCATTCAGGCACGTCTTCGCGCAGCGAGTAGTGGGCAATGTTTGCCATCGAATGCTTTGCCGCCGCGTCGGCATAGACCACGGCTTCAATCAGAGAGTTGGAAGCCAGTCGGTTGCCTCCGTGCAGGCCTGTGCATGAGCATTCACCCACGGCATACAGGCGTTGGATTGAAGAGCATCCGTTGAGGTCCACCTTGATGCCACCGCACAGGTAGTGTGCAGCCGGCGCCACAGGGATATAGTCTTTCGTAATGTCGATGCCGAGGCTCAGACACTTGGCGTAAATGTTTGGGAAGTGGTGTTTCGTTTCTTCCGGGTCTTTGTGGGTCACGTCGAGCCACACATGGTCGTCGCCTCGCATCTTCATCTCATTGTCGATGGCTCGCGCCACGATGTCGCGTGGAGCGAGCGACAGGCGCGGGTCGTATTTCTGCATGAATTCCTTGCCGTCCATTGTGCGCAGCACGGCGCCGTAGCCACGCATAGCCTCAGTGATGAGGAACGAAGGACGGTCGCCCGGATGGTATAGTGCAGTTGGGTGGAACTGAATGAATTCCATATCCTTTACGGTACCTTTTGCGCGGTACACCATTGCGATGCCGTCGCCGGTTGCCACCATCGGGTTTGTTGTCGTGGTGTAGACCTGACCGATGCCGCCGGTTGCCATCACTGTCACTTTCGACAGGAAAGTCTCCACTTTTCCGGTTTCGGGGTTGAGGATATATGCTCCGTAGCAAGTGATGTCGGGAGTGCGTCGCGTCACGATTTTACCCAAATGATGCTGGGTTATGATTTCAACGGCGAAGAAATTCTCAAACACGTCGATGTTGGGGTGACTTTTGAGGGCGCGCACGAGACTCTGCTGGATTTCGGCGCCGGTGTTGTCGGCGTGGTGCAGGATGCGGAACTCCGAGTGTCCGCCCTCGCGGTGCAGGTCGAACTCACCGTCTTCCTTGCGGTCGAAATCAACGCCCCACTTGAGCAGTTGGTTGATTTGTTCGGGAGCGCCTTTCACCACCTTCTCCACGGCAGCGCGGTCACTGAGCCAGTCGCCGGCAATCATAGTGTCTTCTATGTGCTTGTCGAAGTTGTCGACTTTGAGATTTGTCACTGAAGCCACACCGCCTTGTGCATAAAAAGTGTTGGCCTCTTCTATGTCCGATTTGCAGATTAGCGCCACACGGCCTGTCTCTGCCACTTTCAGCGCGAAACTCATTCCCGCTATTCCGGACCCGATTACGAGATAGTCATATTTACGAACCATGACAAAATGATTTTTTATCAACGCAAAAGTACGCAAAAACCGACTATACTACAAAAAAATTTCAGAGCTTTTGTCGCTATTTTATCGGCAGCTCGATGCGGAACGTGGTTCCGGCGCCGATTTCCGACCACTTGACGAAGATGCGTCCGCCGTGATATTCCTCAATAATCCGCTTCGCCAGCGTCAGACCGAGTCCCCATCCACGCTTCTTGGTGGTGAATCCGGGGCTGAACACCGTCTTGAAGTTTTTTCGGGCAATGCCTTTTCCGGTGTCGGTCACTTCGATGAATGCCGTGCGGTGGTCGTAGCCGGCGGTCACGTTGAGACTTCCCTTGCCCTGCATGGCGTCGACAGCGTTCTTGCACAGGTTTTCAATCACCCATGCGAACAGCGGACGGCAGAGCATCACGTTGCGGTCGTCGTCGGGGAGGTTGACCGACAGTGCCACACTCGTGGAGATGCGTGCGCGCATATAGTCAAGTCCCTGCCTTACCGACTCGCACACGGGCTCCAGCTTCATTTCCGGCTTGGAGCCGATTTTCGAGAATCGGTCGGCAATCATCGACAGCCGGTTCACGTCTTTGTCCATATCCTCGACAATCTCTTTGTCAACGCCCGACGCCTCGAGCATCTGCACCCATGCCATTAGCGATGAAATCGGCGTGCCGAGTTGGTGGGCGGTTTCTTTCGACAGTCCGACCCACACTTTGTTCTGCTCAGCCTTTTTTGTCGACATCACGGCGAGGTATACGATAATCACGAAGATTATCATCACGGCAATCTGGATGCGCGGCAGGTAGGACATGCTTGTGAGCAGCGTGGAGTCCTCATAGTAGATGTGTTGCGTTGTGGCGCCGTCGATTTTGATTGGGATATGGTTGTTTGTTTTTTTCAGAGCCTTGAGCCGCTTGGCGAGAAACGCGCGGTTGGCGTCCGACAGCAGGTCGGGCGTCAGCGAGTCGACGGGTTCGGGCATCTTGAAGTTGCGCGACATCAGGATGTTGTCGTTGTCGTCGACAAGCAGCACCGGGATGTTGTTGTTGTTTTTTATGATGCTCAGATAGAAGTCGATGTCGGACGACTGAGCCGATGTCAGCGCCTTTGTGGCGTTGGCCCAAATCTCCATACGCTCGCGTTCCTGGTCGGCAAGGTCGTCGACCAAGTTGTTGGAAATGTGGAGGAAGAAAGCCACAAGCACCAGCGACACCGCCAGAAACACCGTCTTCCAGATCCGTCTGTTGTCATAGATGTTAGCCATACTGTCTGCAAACTTAGTGCATTTGTCGCTCAAAAACAAATTGTGACAGGGTTGTTATTGGATAATCGCGTCAGAAAGCGTAACTTTACGCTGAACTTTAAAACGCGAATCGACTATGAACGACAAGATACAGATTTTCTGTGAGAACACAGGCAAATATATGGATGTCAAAGGCGGAGAGACATTGCTCGACGTGTACAACCGCATAAAGGATGAAATCAGCGTGAAGCCTATTTGCGCCCACGTCAACCACAAGACCGAGGGTCTCAACTATCCGCTTTTTATGCCGAAGATGGTGAACTTCATCGATGAGGGCAATCCGTCGGGACAGCGTATGTATGTGCGTTCGCTCTGCATGGTGCTCGCCAAGGCAGTCCACGACCTGTATCCTGCCGCCAGTCTGTGCATAGAGCATTCCATCGCCGGCGGATACTATGCCACAATCGACCGGCAGACAGCCGACGCCGCTACTGTCGCTGCCGTGAAGCGTCGCATGGAGGAAATAATTGCCGCCGACATTCCGTTTGTCAGAAGCACTAAGCTTACGACCGATGTCATCAAGCTGTTTCGCAACGCCGGGATGGCTGACAAGGTGACGCTGCTTGAAACTGCCGCCGACCTCTACACCACATATTACAGCCTTGAAGGGTTTGTAGACAGTTACTATGGCGACCTTGTGCCGTCGACATCCTATGTCGGGGTGTTCGACCTTGTGCCCTACGAGAGCGGACTGCTCCTGCTGCCGCCCGACTTTGACGGCGACCGCACGAAGCCTGCGGGGATTAATCCGCAGCCAAAACTGTTCAAGGCGTTTACCGACTATATAAAGCTCAACAAGACGGTAGGAGTGGGCAGCGTGGGCATGCTCAACAAGGCCGTCGCCGACAAGAGCAACGTGGGCATGCTGATTGCCGTGGCAGAGACCATCCACGACAAGAAAATCGGAGCCATCGCCGACCAGATTACCGAACGTTTCCGGCAGGGAGGCGCGCGCGTGGTGCTGGTGGCAGGACCGTCGTCGTCGGGCAAAACGACCACAACCAAACGCCTGTCCATCCATCTGCTTGCCAATCTGGTGCGCCCGCAGATGATTTCTCTCGACAATTATTTCGTAGACCGTGAGCACACGCCGCGCGACGAGAACGGCGACTATGACTATGAGTCGCTCTACGCTCTCGACATCGAGCAGTTCAACAAAGACCTGACCGACCTTATCGCCGGAAAGGAGGTGGCGATGCCGTCGTATGACTTCACCACAGGCAAACGCACATACAAAGGCAACAAGCTCCGTCTCGACGACAACTCGATACTGCTGATGGAAGGCATCCACGGACTTAATCCAGAGCTGACGGCAAGCATCCCTGACGAGATGAAGTACAAGGTGTATGTGTCTGCGCTCACAACGCTCAACATCGACAACCATAACTGGGTGCCGACAACCGACAACCGACTGCTGCGCCGCATTGTGCGCGACTTCAAGTATCGCGGCACGTCGGCGCTCGACACCATCCGCCGTTGGCCGAGCGTGCGCCGTGGCGAAGGAAAATGGATATTCCCGTATCAGGAGAACGCCGACGCAATGTTTAACTCATCGCTGATATTTGAGCTTGGTGTCATGAAGGACTTTGCCGAGCCGATATTGAAACAGGTGCCGCACAACGTGCCGGAATATGCTGAGGCATACCGTCTGCTCAGTTTCCTCAGCTACTTCAACGCCATCCCCAACCGTCAAATCCCAGCCACAAGCCTTTTGCGCGAGTTCCTTGGCGGCAGCAGCTTCAAATATTAGAAAAAATCTTGGAAAAGCGGACAAAAACAATGTAAAAATGCTTGGAAAAGCGGACAAAAATGCATAATTTTGCCTTGGAAAAACGACAAGACGATGCTTAAACGAAAGATTGATAGATTTTTAAGAGATTTTTTCAAGACGTCAAGAAACGCCTTGCTTATCAGTGGTGCGCGACAGATAGGAAAAACCTTCTCGATTCGTGAGTATGGCAAGGAGTATAAGCATTTTGTCGAGATAAATTTTGTCGACAATCCCGAAGCTGCAGAGATGTTTGGCAAAGGTTTGTCGGCGCACGACATTTTGTTGCGCTTGTCGCTTTTGACAAAAGCAGAACTTGTCAAAGGCGAAACTTTGATATTTTTTGATGAGGTTCAGGAATGTCCGGAGATTGTCACGGCAATAAAATTTCTTGTGGAAGAGGGTTCTTATCGCTATGTGCTCAGCGGATCGTTGCTTGGTGTGGATTTGAAGGATTTGCGGTCTGTTCCTGTAGGGTATATGAGTGTTAAGAATATGTATCCGCTGGATTTTGAGGAGTTTATAAGGAATGTGGGTGTTGGCGACAGTGTAGTGGAGTCAGTTAGGAAAGCATGGCTTGACCGCACCTCAGTCGACAGTTTTGTCCACGCTAAAATGATGGAGCTTTATCGCCTGTATCTTGTTGTTGGAGGAATGCCCGATGCTGTACGGCAATATCTGGAAACCAACAATCTGCAGACGGTTATAAGAATACAGCGCGACATAATAAATCTATACAAGCGCGACATTTCAAAATATGACTCGGGCAACAAACTCTATATAGAAGAAATCTTCAATCTAATTCCTCCGGAATTAAATGCCAAGAACAAGAGGTTCGTTCTCAAGAATTTAAATGAAAATGCTAAATTCTCGCGCTTGCAGAACAGTTTTCTGTGGCTGACAGACGCTGGCGTGGCGTTGCCTGTGTATAATGTTGAAGAGCCGAAAGTTCCGTTGCTGCTTTCGCGGTCGCGCAATTTATTCAAGCTATTTCAAAGTGATGTGGGGTTGCTCGCCGCACAATATGCTGAAGGCATCCAGTTGCGCATTATTGAAGGGGGAAGCGACATCAATTATGGCTCGGTCTATGAGAATGCCGTGGCGCAGGAATTGACGGCGCACGGGTTCAACACATACTACTACAACAACAAGAAACGCGGTGAATTGGATTTTGTCGTAGAGATGCAAGGCGGTGTGTTGCCGATAGAAGTGAAGTCGGGAAAAGACTATGCGCAGCATCGGGCATTGAACAATGTCCTTGCCTGTGCGGATTATGACATTCCGTATGCGCTTGTGCTGAACAATGACAATCTGCGTGTTGACGGGCGTGTTGTCTATGCCCCGGTTTATATGACAATGTTTCTGGAGCACGACAATGATGCGCCTGAGTTTTATAAAATCGATTTGACGGGGTTGGGATAGGCCAGGTAAATATTTGAGTATAATAAAAAACGACTGTTTTTATGAAAAAATTTTGTTTGGGTTTCCTGGTTTGCTATCTTTGCATTGCAGACAGAAAAACTGTCATGTGACATATCGATAACTGTGAAGCGTTATGCTTATCTCTAAGTCGGGAACGTAGGAAATTCAAGACTTTTCAGAGGGAAAGCGTAATGGCTTCCCACGCAATAGCGTGGGCTGCCGTTGCTGTATCTTCTGAATAAGGTTTTTCCTACGACCTCCGACTTAGATGCATGGCATAAGCAGCGCCACGCTTCGCGTTTTTTTAATACCAAAAAGAAGGAGCCATTGGGGCGTGTGGTGGCTCGGATTATAAAAGATGGATTACAAACTTAAAGCGCGTTTTTTGAGCCTTTATTCTATGATATTGGCAGATGGCATAATTGATGCGCGGGAGATGGAGACTCTTTATAGAATAGGGAGGGAAGAGTATGGAATTTCCCAAAAAGAAATAGACTTGGCCATTAAAGAAAGCGGAACTCCATTTCATTGCCCAGAAGATTTGCCAGGCAAAATTAGTTTTTTATATCAAATGTCGGAGATTGCGCTTGCCGATAATCAACTTGATAATTCTGAGCGTTCGTTGATTTGTAAATATGCGAAAAGAATGGGATTTATTGAAGAGAATATCAATGATATTGTAGATTATCTTTTGCAGCAAGCAAAGGCGCATGTCCCAGTCTCAGACGTAATCGACAATATAATGAAGGAGGAATAATTATGCATAGGCTTAAAAAACTGTTTAGTTTGGGTGTCCCTGATGTGAAAAGAGTTGATGGGGCAACAAATTTTGAGGGCATCAAGGAGGCGAGACAACAGGGTGAAACCTATATTAATTATGGCAGGCGACTGTGCGGTATTGTCAATGCAAGTGTTGCGGCGTTGCCACCATTTCTACAACGCATATATAGTCAGGAAAGGCATTCGCAGATTGTTGACGAGGCTAAGCAGCGACAAATGAGGTTGCAGGTAGAGAAAGAGATTGCAGATATTGATATTAAAATCTCCCAAGAAAATAATAATCTTGACTTGCAGAATAAGAAGATTGAAGATGTGAGAATGGAAATAGAAGATGTCAAGCGTAATATCGTAGGTCTGAAGCAAAAGGATAATGAGTTGAATAGGAGTGCGAACATTAAGATGATTCTAGGAATTGTAATTCTAGTACCATTGACCATATATCTTTTTACATTCTATAGTTCAACTTTTTATTCGGCCTTTTTTAAGGATTTTGGGACAGCGGAAAATATAGGAGTGAAAGCAGCGATGTTTGACCCTCAGGCTTTGAGCAAAGCCATGTCTGAAGGCATAATGGAGTTGTTGTTTGTGCTTAGCGCTCCAATTATTTTTTTAGGGCTTGGCTATAGTCTGCATATTTTCACTCAGCAGAAAAAAAAGATCGAAATATGTTAAAATAGTATTTATTGTTCTTGTCACATTGCTTTTCGATTGCATTCTTGCCTATTTGATAGGCAAAAGTATATATGATTACGATAAACTGAACACGCTAGCGGATATGCCTAACTACTCAATTTATATGGCCGTTTGCGATGCAAATACGTGGGCTGTAATTTTTTGTGGATTTATAGTATATATTATCTGGGGTGTTGTCTTTGATATGGCATATACTGGATTTGAAGATAGAAAATCAACCAAACGGGAGGTGGAAGCTTGTAACATCAAGATGGATTCATTTAAGGAAAAACTCGCACAATTGCAACAGGGGTTGACTGACATTAAGAATAAACTCGCTCAACTTAATGGCGATAGAAATAACAGACAGAGCTCGTTGAACAATAATATTTTTGTGGATTTGTCGCCAATAAAAGTAGCATTCAGCGATTTCTTTTCTGGTTGGATGACGGTTATGCCTGCGCTTGGAAAGGGGGTTGCTCAGCAAGAAGAAGCAAAAAATGTGTATCAAACAACATTTGAAAATTTATTTAATGTGACATCAATAAAAGAAAGTGAGGAAAAATGAAAGTGAAAGGAATAATACAATCGGCTATGTCTGCCATTATTGTTGCGATGGTAATGTTTGGGTGTAGTTCGGAGAAGCAAGTCAAATCAAAGAAAGATCTATCGCTTCCATTGAATATTACGATTTATTTGGATTTGTCTGATAGACTTGTGCGAGACCTAACTCCGTCGCAAAGAGAACGGGATTTGGCAATTGTTGAACATTTTACAAAGTTGTTTCAGGATTCGTGCCAGAGTACGGGTATTTTAAAATCAAAGCATAGGCTTAAGGTGTTGTTTTATCCAGCTCCGGAAAATACAGAAATAAACACTCTTGCATCGGCTTTGGTGATTGATATGAAAAATCTGCCGGCAAAAGATAAAAGAGTTGAACTTCAGAAAATGCCAAGCGTTTTTAAAAATAGCTTGGCACAAATTTATGATGAAACGTTGAATGCTAAAAAATGGCTTGGAAGTGATATCTGGGGATTCTTCAGCAATAAGAAAGTTGACGATTTATGCATTAAAAAAGGATATAGAAATGTCCTCGTTATTTTGACAGATGGATATTTGTATTATGAATTAAACAAACAGCAAAGTCAAGATGCTTATTCTTATGTTACGTCAAAAACATTACTAAAACAGAATTCTTCAATGATTGTTAAAAGAAAAGGATTGCAGGGATTGGAGGTGCTTATGCTTGAAACCAATCCGTATAGCCCAAAAGAGCATGATCGGTTGCAATCGGTTCTTGAGAATTGGTTTGAGGGCATGGAAATTGGGCGTTTTGTCGTTTCTGAAACTGATTTGTCCAACAATACGGAGACTGTTATAGATAACTTTTTAAATGGTGATAAATGAAATACATAATATCGTTTGTGTGAAGTGGTCTTGTTGTGTTGTCCTTACGACAAGTCAGAAAGAGCGAATTCTGAGATAGTGTATGTTTGTTCAGGAGCGTCTGCCAAACGATATCACAAGTCTGAGAATTGCCGAGGTCTCCTCAATTGCGGTGGAATCATTGAGGAAATGTCAGTTTCAGAGCTGAGAACACAATGTGGGATTTGCTATTAAATATAGTTGGAGTCGAAAAGATGTTGTCTTTAGGGATGGCGAGTCTTTTCGGCTCTTGCTTTCTGACGAGCGTCTAATCCGGCTCAGTAGATTTTGAGTAGGTAAGATTGGCCAATGTTAAAACGGCGGAATAAGTCGAACTTTGCGCTATGAAGAATTGGCAATGTCGGTGGGCAGAGTGTGGCGGCGGCGGCGCTCTCTCGTATGCCGCGCTATCGCGGATGAGTCAAAAAAAAGAGCATCACTTTCGTGATACTCTCTTTTGCGTGGTGCTACCAGGAATCGTAATCCTTCTTCAAGCGGCTGTATATCATTACTTTTCAGAATCGCTTTAACAGTAATCTCCTCCGTTTGCTCCACCAATGACTTGCTGCGTTCTGCGCAAGGTTGCGTGAAGGTTTCCAAATGCAAAGGTGGTGAATTGCTTTAAATCATTGTTTTTCAACTCCTTGAGTTCTTTATCAAAAGCACTTTCCAACAACTCCATTTCGCTTGTGTGCTATGAATTGATTGTCCAGTGCCTCTATCCAATCTTTCAACCCAAACAAAATCAACTCTTCTAAAAGAACAAAATCCAAGCAAACCCAAATGACCGATTTGGGTTAAATGAGTATTTTCAAAAAGGGCGGTCTTCTATTTTAGTGTGAAGCGAGCCTTCTGTGTTATATGGTCCGAGGCGTTGCCGATGAGAGCTTCAAATACGCCGTTCTCCGACTTCCATGAGCTTGACGTTTCGTCGTAGAAAGCGAGGGCTGTATTGTCTATGGTAATGTCCACGTCCTGCTGTTCGCTGGGATTGAGCCATACCTTTTTGAATCCTTTGAGTTCCTTTACGGGACGGTCCACCGATGCTTCCACGTCCTTTACGTAGAGCTGTACGATCTCTGCGCCGCGCTTCGTGCCGGTGTTCTTGACGGTCACGGTGAATGTCAGCTTGCCGTCGCGCGTCATCTCTTTGGCAGACTGGCGCAGGTTGCTGATGCTGAAAGATGTGTAACTCAGTCCGTGTCCGAAAGCAAATGTCGGCTTGATGCGGTTTTTCTCCGTCCATCGGTAACCCACGTATATGCCTTCCTTATATTCCTCGTCTATTATCTTGTCAAAACCAGCAGCCGTGTCGTCTGTCTCGCGCCACGTGCCAGGATAGGTTTTCAGAGCATGTGCGCCACAGTCGTTGAGGCTTCCGTACCATGTGAATGGCAGCTTTCCGCTCGGATTGGCGTCGCCCGTCAGCACATCGGCGATGGCGTTGCCTGCCTCTGAGCCTATAAACCAGCTCTGCACGATGGCCTGCACTTTGTCTTTCCAAGGCATTGCCACGGCGTTGCCAGAGACGTTTACGTAAACGAGGCGGTCAGTAACCTTGGCGAGAGCCTCGATTAAACGGTTTTGCTCGTATGGCAGATTATACTGCTTGCGGTCGTGTCCTTCGCAGTCCTGATAGTCCGATTTGTTCAGTCCGCCCACCATAATGACATAGTCGGCGTTCTTTGCCTTCTCCACAGCCTCGGCAATGAGCTGGTCAGCGGAGCGGTTATCCTTCAGATTCTGACCAGTCTCCACTCCATTATATTCGCCCGTCACGTCTCCCACGTAGCCTCGTGCATAATCAATCTCTGCCGAACCTCCGAGTTTCGCTCTCAGTCCGTCAAGAGGAAGCGTCTCACGCTGCACCTTCAACGATGACGAACCACCGCCGACGGTCATCATCTTGATGGCGTTTTCGCCCACTACGAGTATGCGCTTCGCCTTGGTGCGGTCGATGGGCAGCACGTTGTTGCGGTTCTGTAAGAGCACGATTCCCTCGTCAGCTATCTGACGGGCTGCTTCGTAGTGCGATTCAGAGCAGAGGAAGCCGTGAGGACGCTGTCTGTTCATAGTCGTGCGGAAGAACAATCGCAGCACACGGCGCACCTTGTCGTCAAGTTCCCGTGTGGTGTACTTGCCGCTCTTGATATCTTTAAGATATGGTGTGGCAAGATAATAGTTCTCGTAAGCGTTGCTTGTGCCTGCAGACAGACCATTGGTCCAGGATCCGAACTCCATGTCCAGTCCGTTCTTTACAGCCTGGTCAGTGTCGTGACATCCGCCCCAGTCGCTTACCACCACGCCGTCAAATGCCCAGTCGCCCTTCAGAATGCGGTTTAGCGTATACTGGTTATGGCAGTTATGCTCGTTCTTGTAGAGGTTGTATGCGCCCATAATCGCCCAAGCCTTTCCTTGTTCTACGGCAGCCTTGAATGTAGGCAGATAAATCTCATGCAGAGCGCGGTCGCTTACAATGACGTTCACCTGATTACGATATTCCTCGTCATTGTTCAGGCAGTAATGCTTGACGCATGCCGAAACTCCCATCGACTGTAGCCCTTGTATGTAAGGCACCACCATCGTGGAAGCCAGATACGGGTCTTCGCCCATATACTCGAAGTTGCGTCCTCCGAGCGGAGTGCGATAGATGTTGACGCCCGGTCCGAGAATCATGTCCTTGCCACGATAGAGAGCTTCCTCGCCGAGACTCTTGCCATAGAGTGCGGCAAGGTCTGGATTCCATGTGGCGGCAAGGCATGTCAGCGCAGGAAACGCCACGCATGAGTCGTTGGTCTGTCTTGCCTGTTCCCATTCGTCCCACAGTACGTCAGGGCGTACACCGTGAGGACCGTCGTCTGTCCAGAAGTCGGGAAACCCCAAACGCGGTATTCCGGCAGACGAGAATTTGCTCTGCGCATGTATGACGCGTATCTTTTCCTGAAGAGTCATGCGTGAGAGAGCATCGTCAATGCGCCGCTCGATAGGCTGTGTCTCGTCAAGATAAACGGGAGTGTGCTGAGCAATGGCTGTCATAGCACACACTGCAATCAAGCAAGATGTTATGATATGTCTCATGATAATGTGTAAGTCCTTAATTCTGCAACACTATTATAAATTAAATTTTTAAACGCCTGAGTAACAAAAAGTTCTTAGACTGGCCAAGTGGCCCGGGATTTTGCCATGTCGAAGAATTAATTTGTCTTAGTGTTGCGAAAAGAAAACAAGAAAATCCAACGATAGACATAGCAAAAATACAAATTAAATCTGAGAAGCACACTCCTTTTGGAGGAATATTTTCGGGACATGGAGCAATTTGACTCTACACCTACTCATCAGCAGTGCCATTCTATCAAAAGAATGGTTTCAAATTCCTTGGTGAGTCAGAAAAAAGTCTATACTAAAAATACAAGAAAAACAATAATAGACAGGATACTATTGCGATGTATTTTTTCGTTGAAATCAATAGTATAGAGGTGTCAGTATCTGCACAAACAGCAGACTGAACACTACAATAAACCCAAATCGGTCGTACATTTGGGATAAAAAAGGCTTGGAAACGCATGTCATAAACGATTCCAAGTCTTTTTTTATTGAATCACTCGCAACGATTTTATTCGGGCTGCTCTCAATCACGACCCCTAATAATGTGCCACCGCGGATGAGTCAAAAAAAGAGAGCATCACTTTCGTGATACTCTCTTTTGCGTGGTGCCACCAGGAATCGTAATTTATTTCCAAGTGGCTGAATATCATTACTTTCTAAAAGCGACTCAACTGTAATCTCCTCCGATTGCTCCACCAATGACTTGCTGCGTTCTGCGCAAGGTTGCGTGAAGGTTTCCAAATGCAAAGGTGGTGAATTACTTTAAATCATTGTCTTTCAGTTTCTTGATTTCCTTATCAAAATCACTTTCAAGCATATCCATTTCGCGTTTGCGATAGATGGCGAACTCCTTTTCAGCCTTCTCAATTGCTTGCTTATGCGAGATGTTACCTTTGCCTATCAACACCTTCCGTTTGTGAGCAATAATCTGGTTATCCAGTGCTTCAATCCAATCTTTCATCGTCATAGGATTCATTTCCAACGCTTGGAACTCCGCAAAATCCAAGAAACCGGAAACAAGCAGATTCAGACGTTGGAGTTCAATCTCAGACAAATAGTTCTTGGCTATCTTTACATCGTCTTTGGTCACATAGTTTCCCTTGAAGTTGGTCATTCCGACAAAAGGTTTTTCATTATCCACACGGTTGTATATGATTTCAGCAGCCGTATTCTCGTGAACAGCATAATGCAGCTTGTTCTGCACTGTGGCAAAAAACATTTTAGTCATCTCGTCACGAGGATCGTAGTCCGTTGCAGTCGCATATATATCCGTTACTTGTTGATAGAAGTTACGTTCGCTACTGCGAATGTCCCTGATACGCTGCAAAAGCTCACGGAAATACCGATTACCGCCTTGCTTCAATCGCTCGTCATCCATAGCGAATCCCTTTTGGATATATTCGTGAAGCCTTTGGGTTGCCCAGCGACGGAAACGAGTAGCCACCTGCGACTGGACACGATACCCCAAAGCGATGACCATGTCAAGGTTGTAGTGCAGAACACTGCGCTGCACTTGACGTTTACCCTCTTGCCGAACTGTCAAGAAATCCTTTACAGTTAGATTTGGGTCTAATTCTCCATTATTTAATATATTGTCTATATGCTGACTGATATTCTGTTTCGTCGTACAATATATTTCAGCCAATTGGTTTTGCGTCAGCCACAAATCTTCATCGGCAAAGCGCACGGACACACGGGTTATCTCATTATCGTCTTGATAGAGTATTATTTTGTTTTCCTCGTTCATAATTTGATACGGAAGAGTTTGATTTCTATTGCAAAGGTAGTGAATTAGAACGGGGAATCATTACGTTTCCGCCTTTTTAATCCATTTTTCTGAGAAACAATGTGATAGATTGAATATTTATTGCTAATTTTGCGGTCGCAGACCGCATCGCAGAAGCCCGGTCACGGGCAATGCGGGAGGGTCGGCAGACATACGAAAAGCGTTTACTCGACGCTCTTCTTGACGCATAGAAATCTGGTAAATTTCAATCACTGTCAAGAATGCAGCAAACGGTAGATGCCTTGTGGATATGTATATTCCGTCCGCACTCGGCGCGTGAGCGTTGGGTATGGGCGTATAGCATATTCTGCGTGAGGCTCTGCATCGTTTGCTCGTTCAACAGTGATGGGCAATACCAGAGCCTCTATGCGTGGGACGAGCAAACAGTACGGCTCTCACGCTTTTTCTTTATAAACCAATCAATCGCCAACGAGGTGGGCCCTGCGGCACGAAGTAAAATGTGTTCTATAGAATACCTATTCCGAGAATGCAATATGCACCATCATGCATTAGGCATCGAATTGCACGCACCGGTTCTGCTATGTGGCAAACCCACAACCGATATTGTTCTACTGAAGGTTAATTGTTCGGATAAAGAGTCTGAGCAACTGACACGAAATGTGCTTGAAGGTGTCAACACGAATGTTGGCATCTACTCGATTACAGTTTCTGATGAAACTGGAAATCCACATAATCCCCAACATATATTGCTGGATATAGCAAACGTAAAGGAAATATGGAGAATCTGAAATCATTTTTCTTTGGGATATTGACAAAATTGTTAATATTTATTGGGATTGTTATGTCAACCACCCAAGCAAACGCATTAGACTGTATCCGCATTGGCAATTTGCAGTTTTCAACATCGGGTGCATTCGCATCCGTTGTTTCTGGTCATAACTATAATGATGCATATGTTAGTAGTTTTGATTATATGTACTACTCACAACCATCATACGATATTCCTCCAACATTTGTCTATGATGGAAATACCTACACTGTAGACAAAATCGGTCTTGAGGCTTTTCGGGATGGTTATGTGGATAATAGAAATTCGTCAAAAATAAAACATATCTACATTCCGGAGACTGTTAAAAAAATTGGAGCAGGTGCATTTTACGGGACTTCAATAAGAAGCATGGTAATTCCTGCTTCTGTTCAAACATTTTATAGCCCAGGATATAACGAAAACTGGCATTCACCCTTTTCTAAAAGTGATTCATATGGATATCAATATTATAATGAGGATCTTGATTCACTAATTTATCTTGGCAACACCCCACCTTCGTATTGGACTGCAACAACAAATACATACGTCCCCAATACAATAAATTATAAACAGCCTAACAGTTGGGCTCATTCAGGTAGATTAATTCCTATTGTCACTTGGTCAGAAGATAAATTTGAATACAATGGAATGCCGCCCATATTACCAAAATTCACCTGTAATGTTTCAGGGGCAACTATATCTTTGAATGGGGAATCTATTGTTTTGGAGAAAGATGCAGGTACCCATACATCCTTTATCCCTGCTATCTTTTCTAAAGATGGCAAAACCTATAATTTTGAAATTGGATATACATACACAATTTCAAAAGCGAAGTTAAATATAAAAGCGTCACCCGCAACAAGGGAATATGGCGAACCGAATCCTGAATTTGAGTTGAATTTTTCTGGTTTAATTGGGAATGACACTCCTGAGTCATTTTCTCCAGCAATAATTGGTTTCTCAAATGCAACGTCAACGTCTAACGTTGGAGATTATGATATTTTGTTAAATGTTGAGACTACCAAAAATTACGAAATAATTTTTGAATCGGCTAAATTAACCGTAACAAAAGCTCCATTGGAAATTATAGTCAATAACTCGGCTCGGGAGTATGGCCAAACAAATCCGAATTTTTCAGCACAATATTATGGGCTGAAAAATAATGAGTCATCACCTTTATGCTCTAATGGGGTAACCTTTCACACCGATGCCAAGGATATAAGTCCAGTGGGCGATTATGAAGTAAAATTTGTCGGACTCCCCATAAATTATAGGTTATCCAGAAATGTAGAAGGAACACTCTCGATAACCAAAGCTCCTATATTCTTGGTAGCAGAAAACACGGAACGAGAATACCTTGAAGATAATCCAGAGTTTTCTTTTTATCTTGATGGTCTTCGGAACAACGATGGAATTAACTGCCTATCAAAAAATCCCAAATTTGATTGTGTGGCATCATTCAATAGTGATTGTGGTGAATATAGCGTTACGCCAAGTTCAGCTGAAGCTCAAAATTATAGCATCACGTATAAACCTGGTATCTTGACTATAACAAAGGCTCCTCTTACACTTTTAGCGGACGATGCTTCAAGGGAATATGGTGAAGAGAACCCTATCTTAAGATTTAGTTCTGATGGTTTAAAAGGAAGCGATACTCAAGAATCTGCTTTGCAGCAGTTGCCATCGCTAAATACATCTGCATTAGCCAATAGTAATGTCGGTGAATATCCAATAACTATTATCGGCGGTGCCTCAAAAAATTATCAGTTATCATATCGACAAGGCATATTAACGGTTACTAAAGCACCGCTGTCAGTATCAGTAGAAAATGCAGAAAGAGTCTATGGCTCAGATAATCCCAGTTTCGTTCGAACCTATCTTGGGTTTAAATTGTCAGATACTGAAACATCTGCATTTTCTGTGTTACCGAAGATTACATGCTCCGCAACTAAGACAAGCGATGTTGGCGAATATCCGATTATTGTCAGCGGAGGGACTACCCGAAATTATGAGATTGCAGCTTATGAAAACGGTATATTAACAGTTACGAAGGCTCAAGCGACTATTTCTGCTAATAATAAGAGCCGACTCTACTTTGAAGAGAATCCACAATTTGACTTCTCGGTTACAGGTTTACTTAATGGGGATACCAAATCATGCTTGACTACGCTTCCATCATACAATTGTGACGCTAATATCCTAAGTAATGTGGGTAATTATCAAATTGTGCCTTCAGATGCAGTTGCTAAAAACTATGTTTTTGAATATGCACCCGGAAACCTAACAATTAACAAACGTCAGTTGACGGCAAGTGTGGGTAATTATTCCCGCGCGTTTGGAGAAGATAACCCCAACTTTGAAATCAACTATAACGGATTTGTCAATGATGAAAATCAATCCGTCTTAACTGAATCGGCAACTGTTTCATGTTCGGCAACTTCTTTAAGTGATGTCGGGTCATATCCTATTGAGATAGTAGGTGGCGATGCAACCAACTATCGAATCTCCAAATACAATTCTGGAACTCTCACAATAACGAAAGCCAATCAATCCATTATATGGAATCAGGATTTATCTAATATCGAATTGTATTCACAAGTTGAGCTTACAGCAACAAGTGATGCGAATTTGCCAATAACTTATGAGATGTCGCCCAATAACGTAGCCACATTATATAGCAATACCGGGAAATGGTATCTTGACTGTTATGGTAGCGGTGCTGTAAACATTCGCGCTACCCAAGATGGCGATAAAAATCATAATGCAGCTGCTACCGTTTCTAAGACATTAGTTGTATACGGAGGCGGTGATGATCCTTCTAATCCTCAGATATTCTTAAATGTGGATGAACCGGGCACTTTGTCATCAATGATAGCAGAAAACAGAAAATATCAGATTAAGAATCTACGGTTGACAGGCAATCTCAACGGTACGGATATCAACTTTATCCGCGAGATGGCCGGCAGTGATAGTTATGGCAATTCTACTCCTGGTGTATTGGAAAGTCTCGATATTTCAGGATGCACAATTGTCAGTGGTGGACGTAGCTATTACCGGTCGAATAGGACATCTGAAAACGTAGTTGGAAACTATATGTTCTATAATTGCAAAGTTTTAACTACTCTGAGAATCCCTGATAATACGATTTCAATTGGTGATTTTGCGCTCGCTGATTGTGTCCGTCTATCAGTCATCTTAATGCCCAATTGCGTAAAATCTTATGGCGAACAATCATTTAGCAATGATATAAGCCTACTTCGTTTGCCAATGTCGAGTGAACTTGAAAGAATCGGCGACATGGCGTTTTCGGGATGTAATGGGTTGACTGAGATTATCATACCATCCAGTGTAACATCTTTAGGCTCAGGTATTGTTAAGGACTGCCAAAATATTGCCCAGATAAATGTAGAAGCTGGAAATACAAATTATGCGAGTCGTGATGGTATTTTATTCAATTCGGACATTGATGAATTGATTATATTTCCTGTCAATCATTCAGGGTCGGAATATGTAGTACCGGAAGGAGTTAATAAGATATCGTCTTATGCCTTTGTCAGTGTCAAAGGACTTAAATCGGTTAATTTGCCCTCATCATTATCGACGATTGGTCAAGATGCTTTTATTGGATGTGTAAATCTAAATACGTTGCAAGTTCAGGCGTTCACACCTCCGATATGTCAAAATGATTGCTTTGATAACATCAGCAAGACACGTTGTGAACTTCAAGTCCCAATTGGATGTCGCTCATATTATTGGGTAGCACCTGTATGGTCGGAGTTCAACAAAATTGTTGAAACTGATTTCAGTGGAATTGAAGACGTTTACTATGATAATCTGCAAGTTGGAATAATCAACGGTAGGATTTCAGTGAGTGGATGTCCTGATAATATTACAGTTCGAATTTATCAAATCAATGGTACGCTAATATATCAAGAGCAAGCGAACAAAGGTGAAATCGAATTTGAACCTGCTTCTCATGGTATGTACATAGTTATGATAGGAAATAAGGCTTTCAAGTTGATGGTAAAATAATGAACCATACAACACAGATTGCGACCTCGGTTATATGCCGGGGTCGTTTCATAAAATGGCTAATCCATAATCCGGCTATATTGAGAGATGAATATGGCGGTTGAAAGCAATGGCGCGACCTTGATATTGGTTCAACTTACAAAACAAGAAAGGAGGTATTATGAAAAAGTGTAAAACATTATAGTTTGCCAAGGTAGCCTTGAAGGCATCTATCGGCATCGCATGCAATCTGTATTTGGATCCCATCACTGGGTTCGTTGTCGGGTGGTGTGCGGACAAACTGATAGATTGGGCATTCGCTCGCTACTGCGGCGTTTGATAAGATGAGCGTTTTGCTCTCATTACAGCGAAGCGGCGAGGACAGATGTAGATTCGCGCAAAACATCGGTTATCGTAAGTCCAAATTGAGAGCGGAACGCTTTTATATTTTAACCATCTGCATGGTGTTCTGGCTAATTTTCGGTGTAGCACCGAAGTCTCTGAAGATAATCGGGCAGGAAGTGACTGACAAGACTCAGCAGGAGATTGCTCAGGCATTGGCAGGATTAGAACCTGCGGTAGATGTGCGGGTGGCGTATGTTGATGTGCCGGAGCGTCTCGGCTACCAAGTTATTGCCATGCACTTTGACGGTTGGGTATGGGGTGAGCGTCCGCATACATTTCACGGCTGTCCGTATTACAAAGTTGAAAGCACAACGAAGGCCATGCCACAGGATATGTACGATGAGCGTATTCGCGCCCACCAGCCACAGATGTATGCGTGGGAAAGACTGGCTGCTGACAGTGTTGCATTGGCAGACCTTGATGAGAACTTGATTCGTAACTGCATCCGCCGAGGTATTGATGGCGGACGTATTCCAGAATCGGCATTGTATGAGCCGACCGGAGGTATTCTTTCAAAATGGAAGTTGCTTAAAAATGGCGTACCAACTAATGGCGCGGTATTGCTCTTTTCCAATAACATTGACGAGTACCCACAGTTCACGTTGAGAATGGCGCGGTTTGTGGGAACGAATAAAAACATGTTCCGTGACAACCAACGAGCCGAAGGAAATTTTTTCAAACTTCTGGATGCCGGAGTTGCATTTTGCTTCAAACATCTTTCTCTCAGCGGCAGGATTACAAACCATAGTCTTGAACGAGAGGAACATCTTGAAGTTCCTTATCATGCGTTAAGGGAGGCTCTTATCAATGCCCTTTGTCACCGTCATTGGGAAAAATATAATCTGACTATCAGTCTTGCCATTTATGACGACCGCATCGAGATAGCAAGTCCCGGCACATTCCCTCCACAGATAACTGCCGAAAATATCAAGGAACCTCACGAGTCATATCCTCATAACTTGAAAGTGGCGGAAGCTCTCTATCGGATGACCTATCTGGAAAACTGGGGTAGCGGAGCAAGGCGTATTATGGATGCCTGTAAAGCGCAAAATATCGAAGAGCCAACATGGTGTGACAATGAAGGCTTCATCACTATCACTTTCAAGCGACCTGATTTCACATCCAGCACAATAAAGACTGACAAGGAGGACAAGTACCCCCCAAGTACCCCCTAAGCACCCCCTAAGTACCCCACAAGTGGAATTACTCATTCAGAAAATGAGCGATTCTTATATGTCTATGAGGGATATAGCGGATGTATGTGATATTAAAGACTTAAAGTATTTCCGTGAGAGTTATATTGCTCCTGCATTGGAGGAAGGATTGATAGAACGACTTTATCCCAATCAGCCGAAGCACCCAAAACAGCAATATAGGTTGACAGAAACAGCTAAAGAATGGCTAACGGATAATACAAAATAGGATTGTCAGTTATTGGTGTCCGGTAAAATTCTCAAGCCTTATTTGACTTTTTGTTTTCCTCGGACAGCCGATATGTTGAATGTGTAGGAGCTTCATTGGGAGATAAAAACCATTAGAAGAGCCTGAATTGAGCAAATATGGCATTCTTTGTCAATGAATATCCCATGAAAGGAGAACAATTTTATCGGACAGCCGACCCAATCGCTGAAATGGGAGACTTGTCAATGCATAAGTTCACTCAGAATAGCCTGTTGAACCCGTTTGCCGGACAGCAATAAAAAAAAAGAGCATCACTTTCGTGATACTCTCTTTTGCGTGGTGCCACCAGGAATCGAACCTTTTGCTTCGGTTTATTCTAACTCCTTGAGTGACTGTACCTTTTTGCTTTATCTTTTATGAAAACCATTGAATTGGCCTTACGCTAAATTCATTGTTTTTCTTTACTAATCTGACAGAATTTGTCTCTTTGACACTGCAAATATAATACACAGGTTCGATTTCTGCAAATATTTTCATTCCTTTTAATTATAGTTTTCAACAAGAGAAAAAAAATAAAAACATGTGCTTAATTAAATGCATTAAGAATTTATTTATTGTTTGGGGTGTTGACTTTAAAGTTGGAAATTTTGCTTCGCAAATCATTAGAAAGATATACCCCTTGAATCTTTATTTTGCATGAATAAACCAAAAGCACTAAAAGAGCAAAAATACAAATGACGACTATTTCACTAGGCGCCAAAAAGTTTGGAACTGACTTGGGCATGAAGGCACCTGCAAAGAGATCTACTAAACATAAGATTATAGCTCCCACCTTTCCTAAAGCACTCTTTACCTTTCTTGATTTTTGTATCTCTATATCGCTTACAATTTGTGCAATCACAGTATTATTGGTTTTCATTGCATATTCTTTCAACGTAAATATCGAAACTTCTTCATTATTAAATAGAAAAATATAATTCCCAATTAAGGGTACTGCTAGTGTACATAATGCAAAGAGGATACAAGTAAAAAATTTCACAGTCCAAATACAGACAATACCTAATATTACGAATGGAATCAGGTTTATTAGAGTTAAATCCTGAAACGTAATTCCAGGTTCTTTTTGGGGACAACACACACCTAAATACAAATCTGTAAACACCAATAGAATAAGGACATTTGTCCATATATCCGTATCATAAATCTTGTGGTTGTCAAATAACGCAATCAAATCTTTCATGTTGTTCATAAATACTTTTTTAAATTAATAGTTTATAGTAAAGCGGCAGTCAACATTTTAAATTTCCACTGTATTTTATACAGAAAAGAAACAGGGCTATTGGTTATCAATATCCTAAAACCTTATTCGATATAATGTCTACAGATTATACCATTCAAATATATTCACTGTTATTGGATTTTACAAATATACAGATACTATTCAGAATGTCATAACTTCTCCATAAATATTATTTTGTACAGTTTTGTTTTACTTATAATTCATGCCTTTATCATACTTTGCGGCATTGCTGCATGAAGGAGGTGTGCATGCCAAAACAGAAAAGTTTTTGAGCCATTCATGTAAAAAGGATATACAGGATGTCATCTGATGACTTTTAATGACATCTGATGACACTGCTTTTTATGTTTCGGATATAAAGCGGTTCTTTGTCGTGTATTAATAGTGAACTAACCCTTGAAAATGAGATGCCATGAACATACAAGAAGCAAAGAACATCAGGCTTGTTGATTTTTTAGCCGGATTCGGATACAAGCCGGTAATACAGCGTGGGAACAGCGTATGGTACAAATCGCCCTTCAGGACGGAAAAGGAGGCCTCTTTCAAGGTTGACCTCCATAAGGAACTGTGGTATGATTTCGGTCTGGGGAAGGGAGGGGACATTATAACGTTGGCCAAGGAGATTTATCGGACACAAGATATAGGTTATGTACTACAGTGTATTGAGGATAAAAGAGCCGTACTGAAACCGGTTACTGTTTCCTGTCCGTTTGAAAAGGCATATCCCGCCTTTCAAGATCTGAAAATCATTCCTCTTGCCAACCGGATACTGCTTACTTATCTGAAGGAACGGTGCATCGATCTGGAAACTGCCCGAAAAATATGCAGGGAAGCCCATTTTAAACGGAATGGGAAGAATTATTTTGCCATCGCTTTCCCTAATATTTCCGGAGGGTACGAAATCAGGAACAGGTATTTCAAGGCTTGTATTGCTCCCAAGGACATCAGTCGCATCATTAGCACGCCGGAAAGCAGGATTTGCTATATTTTTGAGGGGTTTATGGATTTTCTGTCTTTCAGACCGGCTTTTCCATCTTTGGAAGAGGGGGATTATATAGTGTTGAATTCTGTCAGTAACTTACAGAAGGCTTTTTCTTTCCTTTCACAATATGACGGCATCCGTTGCTGTCTGGATAATGATACCGCCGGGAAAAATGCGGTGCAGGTACTAAAGGACAAATACGGAATCCGTTTATGCGATTTTTCGCATGAATATTCCGGATATAAGGATCTGAATGAATATTTGTGCGGGAAGAACAATCTGCTCCATATCTAATAGAAGTTTTGAAAAGACTGCCTTATGATATACCCTTGTTTCCTTCCTGTCATATGTGGCAGAAGAAAACAAGGGTGATTTTTCATGTGGCGATACTATGTTAATAGTAGAATGTGGTCAGATGCGTTTTATGGTCTTTTACAATCTTTACTTCATGCATCTGTCCGTATATCTCACGCATGGATACCGGACAATCCATCTTTTCCCATTCTTCCGGGGAAATCCTCATGTCGGAATGCCTGAAACACAGCATGACCATTTCCTGAGAATCCTCTTCTGCGAATATGCTACCTTCATGGTCGTTGACAAACTGTTTGAGTCCATCCTCATCCTTGCAGGATATTTCTCCGACGTACATATCCTCGCCCGGCCGGGTGTTTTTGCGAATATGGATTTTGAACCATTCCCGGCTTTCCGGCTGTTCAGGTGCGCCACACTCCCACAGGGCTATTTTCGCATCGTAGTAAACCTCCCCGTTTTCACATGCTCCGTAATGGCCCCAATGCTTGAAACGGCTGGTAGTCCATGCCTTGAACCTTACATCGCCTGCCTTTACCAACAGACACTCACCGCCATGCATATCGCATTTGATACCCTCTTTGTCACGGGACACGAATGGAACACAGGAAAAATCCCGGAGTATAATGTTATCTCCATATACGGCATCTATAAAGAACAGCCGGGAACGCTCACCATAACCGGAAACAAAGAACAGGTTGTCTCCTGTTCGTGGATACCGGCTGGAGCGTGTCTTTTCGATGTGTTCCACCATGGTATTCACTTTATCTATATCTTCCTGTACAAGTCCGTGTATCCGATCATACCAGTAGTTCAGGCGGATGAAAGTTTCTTTGCTATACTTGTTTGTTGTCTGAATCATAATTTTCTTATTTTGTGATTAAACATTTCCGGCTTTGGCAAAGCCGGTATTTCTATCTCTTACATGTCAGACATTTGTCTTTTGCTCTGATAGTGCAAGGCTTGGCGAAAAAATACCGCAGCGAAGCGAGGATGATTTTTTCAGCCAACCAGTCCGAAGGACCGCCTTGCGCATCAGAAGCAAAAGGCTACCTTTACATGTAAGAAATAGAAATGCTGACCGATATATGATTCCAAAATAAAAAAACTTATAATCTGCCGGTTCTGTAATAAGAAAGCCATGAAACCCTCTCTTTTTATTGTTTCCATGACTTTCTTATGTTTATGTCGTGATACTTGGAAACGGGTATTACCAATGATCAAATGTTTCCACCCTGTTTTTTTCCAACAGAACAAGAATGTCCTTTTCCTTATATAATAATTTGCCTCCTACTTTGTAATAGGGCAACCTGCCGTTCATTCTGTAATCAGCCAGCGTCCTTCGTGTCAGCTTCAATTTCTCCGCCAACTCGCTGTCGGTAATGTAACGCTCTCCGTTCAGGACCGGACGAAGGCTTTTTTCCTGATCATCCAGCATTTTGGACAGGGTGCTTATGTTCCGAAAAAAACGTATAATCTCAGGGCTTTCTTTAGTCAGTATGAATTGAGTCATAAGGATTCGGGGGTTACATGGTGAATACTGTTTTCCAAATAACGTATAATATCCTGACGCCTGTAATATACCTTGCGGTCTATATGGCTGTAAGGGATAATCCTGCTTCTCCGAAGTTGCAACAGCTTTCGGGGCGAGACATTCATAAGCATACACGCTTCCTGGTTATCAATCCAGTCATCCATACTACAGATGCCTCCTCCGCATGTTTCACGCATTTTCTTTTCAACGGCTTCCAAAGCCTCATTCATTTCCATGAATGCCTTAGCTTCGATACATACAAACTCCATAAACTCTGCTTTTTTTGTCCGGCACGAAAATACGGGAAGTAAAAGTCGTGGGCAAAAGGATGTCATCAAACGGCATCAGATGTCATCAGATGTCAGAGACCGCTCTGTTTGGGGAAGCAAAGTAAAAGAATGGCTAAAAGTCTGTTTCTTTACCGGAAAAACAGTATTTTTATCCCGGACAATCTGTCCGAAAATAAAAAAACAGGAAATATGGAACTGATAATCAATGCAACATTATTACTAGCGGCTATCGTTCTCTGGATATACGGACAATACTGGAGAAAAAAGTGCGGCAAGGTGCTATGCCAATATGCAGCAGCCTACGATGAGCGGGAAGACAGGGAGAAACCGCTACGTCAAGCCATCATAGCAGGAAATCCTCATGCACCGCTGCTATATGCGCTGACTTGTCCTGAGCTGTTTGATAAAGTCCGTCCGTTGCGATTGTTCTCATTCGGGAGCATTCGCTGCGTGTTTGCCGGCTATTATTTTCCCAAACGCTTTGAAAGTTGGCTTTGTGATGACCAGTTGGCATTCGTGCAAAAAGTATATGATTTCAAGGATGGAAAAGACAGCTGTACGGAATATTTTTCACAAGCATTCCTGCTTCTTTCCACTGATGAGGATATTACTGCCATGTTTATGCCGTGCAGCACATCAGACCGCTATTACAGACGTTTCTCAGGTATTGCCAGTTTTCTGGAAACGCATGGCTATGTCCGTTCAGGACTGGATTTAATATGCATTACGGAAAGCAGGGAGTGTAAACACGCCTCAGAAAAACGCTCTGAAATAAATACCGCCAACTATATGATGTCAAACGATCTGTACGGAAAGCGCGTGGTGATTGTCGATGATTTGCTGACCAGCGGATCCAGCCTGATGGAATACGCCCATAATCTGGAAAGGGCCGGTGCCAAAGTGGAAGGTGCTGTATTTCTTGCCCGTACCTTTCAGATGTCTTCGCCGGCAAAAGTAAAACGCCTGGTATGGAAACGCCATCTATCAGTCCTGATCCGGAGAAGGTCTGACGACCTGTAAATTGTAAAGTTTACATTCGGATTTTACAATTTTACACCTCGAATTTTTACATTTCAATTTCCCCTATACTATTTTTATATCTGTATTTTATTGATTTGCAGCATTATATAATTCCCCGTCCAATATAAACGGATAATGTGGCATACATTTTTCACTGAACATGGCATATACTCTTGAAAGTGCGCACAAGAAAAGGGTATTCCAGTAATAACCTTTAAAAAGACAGGAGAAAATTGCCATGATGTATATAGACAATGAAGTGCTTGAAAAAATGATAATGACCATAGTGGAAGGTTTTGACCGTATAGAAAAGAAACTGGACAGGATGGGACGCGTGAAGGACTGCCTGAACGGAGACGAGCTTTTGGACAACTATGACATTGCCAAACTGCTAAACGTGTCATTGCGGACAGTCGCCCGTTACAGGGAAAAAGGGCTGATCCGTTATTACCAGACGGACGATAACGGGAAAAACTTCTACAGAAGCTCGGAAATACAGGAGTTTTTACAGAAACGTGGGAAAAAAAGATAAGAGCGTGAATGCCATCCCTGAAAAGTTATGCTACTGACAGCAAAGAAGAAGCTTCCCTTTCCCTAATCGGCGGTACTTTGAAAAGAATGATGCCAAAATTAATGGTCATAAGATATAGGTGAAAAACATTGGGCAAACTTTATGAAAAGCTGAACCGATATGAGCAGGTCATGACAGACAAATGGGCAAGTGCCGTGCAGCTGAAAAGCTGAACGGCACTACCAATCATGGTATCTCTATATTCATTTTCTTCATATACGCTGTATCCAGCTCAGCACCTTTCCAGTTTATGTCGGGAGGGAACTGTTTCCATCCGTCTTTGGGAGGGGATAATACCCATTTAGGAACAACTGTTTTTACAACAATTCCTGCTCCATGCATTTTTGTTGAATATTTAATAAGTAGTCTATCTTCCTCAAGATTATAATTGCTTAGAGTTGCTCTTGTGTAAGTATTATAGCTGTTTCCATTTACTTCATAAGAAAAATCATATTGTATTTTGGGATTTTTTCCTACCAGAAAATTGGTATCTTTATACTTGGCAATAGTATAACGTACATTTTGAGAATTATAAAAGTAATATTTATCAGAAAAATAGACGTAAATAATATTTCCAGCTAGTAAAATACCTGCTATTATCCAACAATTATCCTTTATCCAATTTATATACTTATTTCCCATTTGTTTCTTTATTATTAGTTTTTGGAAAAATAATATCAATCTTGCTCTGAAAATATTCTTGGGTTAATGAAGTCCCCAATTTTATAGCCCCTTGATCTAAGATCTCCCCAAATCTCAATCCTCGATAGACCGTTTGCATTGCTGTCTCTGTTAAATGTGGAATTTGGGTTGCCGTATTCAGTCCTACTGAAAGAATTATTTCTCTTTTGTTCTGTATCTCAAAAGGAATCTTACTTTCCACTTTTCCGAAAGCATATCCCAATCCCCAATTTATAAGAAATTTTTCAGCTGAGATTGAATCAAAAACACTTTCTTGCTTTTCTATACTGTAATCAAAGGCTGCTGATATAGCAGAACTAAAACCAAGAGGTAGTCCTAACGCATTAGCACCTACTTCAACAAAATTAATCTCTCTTACTGCCTTTTTTCCTGCTTCTCTAAAACCCATATCTTTAAAATATGCATTATAAATAACATTAGTACCATACTGCCAAGAAGCATTACCCACTCCTTCCTTCAGTATCATTTTCAGTGTTGTATGTTTTGGGTACAGCATTTTTGCTGTAATGTTTGACAATGTATGCTGTCCTGGAGCATTTCTCATTATGGCATTTGAAATTGTACGCACTCCTTTAGTGCCAATATCTTTCATAGCTGCTGTCAGCCGTGATGTCAAGGCTGCATTATGGGAAACAGAACTTCCCCATAATCTGCCACCAACCTTTCCCAAGGAAGTAAAACCGAGTGAAGCTCCTGCGGTGGATATGGCGGAAATAATCCCTGCTGCCGTCAAAGCGGCTTGAACAAACTGTTGACTGGCTTCTTCCCTTGCCGCATTGAAAGCCAGATTAAAATAAAACTGTTCTTCCTCTAATGAAGTGGCATTTTTCATACATTTTCTAAACAATGCAGGATTATGGTGAAGCACCATACCCAATTGCCTGCGCATCCATCCCGGCATTTTACCTTTCACTACCACTTCCGGCAGCTGGAAGTGGTATTCATTCTTGTCATTTGTATTCTTATGTTCCATATCACTCTTCTGCCCATTTACCATTATTGAAATCTATATTTCCGAACTTCAGGAACTCTGGTGTGAAAATCATTTCCAAAAGGATTCCATCGGTTGCAGTTGATACGGACTTTTTATAGCTTATACAATATGCGTTCTCAAAACGAATGGAAAGAACGGCACTGGACAGCCCGTCAGGATTCCTGAAAATGATGTAACCGGAGTGTTGCTGCTTGTATTTATACATAGCCCAATGGTTGAACAGAAAATTTGAAGGATGGTTCAGTGATATGGAAAACAATCCTCCTTTCTCTTCCCATGCGGGTTCTCCTTTGTGATTCACACGTTGCATAAATTCTATGGAGAAAGAGTCCAGACTATACGAATTCAGTTCTCTGTCCCCGTCAATCTCCATAAATGCCTTGATACATGGGTCAACAACAATGGGAATTGCCTTGTCTGCATTATAGGTCGAGTTGAATATGGTTGCTGTCCGTTGCGGTTTATCCCGACTTTCCTGCCATTCATAAAACAGAGAGTCCGAGCCTAATGTAACATCTTCACCTTGCAATGTGAGTATGGTTGTGACAAGACCTTGTTTGCCAAACCCTTCATAAGAAAACTTCATTGCAATACAGGCAACATTTAGTAATTGCAATGTCTCTTCGGGTATTCTTGTTTCCGAAAGGTCCAAGACCTCCAGCTGCACATTCAACCTTTCTTCACTTCCAAGAATCCATTTATGAAGATATTGGGGAGGAAATCCCCTGAATGCAACGGTAACCATACCGCCAATGATAGGAGTGGAAGGTTTTCCGTTATCGCTGATCCCTCTGTCGAAAGAGTATTCCATGCTTTCCACCTCAAAGACATCCGTGAAGAAAGGCACACCGTCAGAATTTGTATTATAAATGCTGCCTGTTCTCATTATTGTTTTGTATCCAGCCATAAACCACAATTTTGTTTCGTTTGCAAGTAATGAAAAATAAGGGATAATTCCAAAAACTATACAAAAATAGTTTCACATATATACAAGAAAGTGAGGGAAATATAAAAAAGGCAGTTTCCCTTTGTCTGCCCAGACAATAGGAAAACGCCTTTTTGTGTTCTATACCGGGATGGGGTTTACCCGTAACGTGTCAAGATTGAGATAGGCTCCCCGGTAGAACGTTCTTCCTTCCCTGAGCATGCGCCACAGGACGTCGCATCCGATTTGTGCCAACATGGAATTGATGAAGAGATCCTGCTTTTGCAATGCCTCCGTCAGCGAGCAGCTCGGTCCCGAATCCTTCTCCCTGATGGTGGAATAAGGAACTTCCTCCGTTATGACGTTCATCTTGGGTATAGGCAGGTATTCAGTGGAGGAGGGCTGCGGTATCTTGCTTTTGACATTTCCTATCAGTACTTGTCCGGTGGTCTGGGCATTGCCGAAATCCATCCAGTATATCGGTGATTTCTCGTCATCGTATGAACGTTCCCTATGCTTTTTCAAAAAACGCCACAGACCGGTCCGTGAACGGGTGGTGTCCGTGCAGGTGATGATGATATTCGCCAAAACGGAATCTGATGTTCCTGACGGATAGCATTGCCCTTTTGCCTCCCATGAAAAGCCGAAAAAGCGGTTGATACGGGTTACAAGTGCCACCGCCTTGTTCAGTCCGAGCTCGGATTCGCTGAACAACTGGCGTCCGATGTTCGCTTCCGTGACAGTATCGGGGTCAAAAACCGTCACGTGCAGGCCCGGATGTCCGAGTGCCTGCAATGCGATACTCATCCTTGCCAGATTGGTGGCCACCTGCGATCCGGTTCCGCCTGCACCGATTATGAAAACGGTTACGGGATGGTGGGGATTGAGCAGGTATCTGTCTGTATAATGAATCTTTTTCATACCAATAAGTCTTTAAGTTGTCTGTCCATAGGTTTCAATTCGTTATAGTCAAACGGATTGGTCCGTGCCTTTTCCGTCACCGAAACCAGATTGCTTTCGGTGGGATTCCTGCTTCCTCCCAAATGGGAAAATTCACTGAGCCAGAAGCGTTTTTCCCAATGCTCAAGGAGTTTTGAGAAAGTCATGTTTTCCGGAGGAGTCAACGAGGCATTTCCCAGACAGACACTGCTTCCCGTTACATTGAAAAACGGGGCAAGGAAAAGCGGGCTGTCTTCTGCCGGTGCTTCTCCCTTATAGGCAAAAATTTCCAGTCTGTCACCGGAAACCCTGTAAATGACACCGGGTACATGGAATGTCCCGTCCGGAATATTCAGCCTTTCGGAAAAGAACATCTGCCGTTTTCCCGGAGGATTGTACCAGATGTACCTCTCGTGTCCCTTGCGTGTATCGCACCACAGCATATTGGCGGGGATTTTCCCATGCGGTACATCCTGCCGGTTATCCGTATAGTATTCCACAAGGGAGTCCATAAATTCATACGTAACGGGGACGGCAGCCTCCATCCGGCCTCTGTCGTTGATCGGATGCAGTTCGAGATAATATGTCCCGTGTCCATAGCGGCCATCACTGTATTCGTAAGCAATCAGTGCCGCTTTGGGAACCATCACCTGTTGAAGTTTCTTAGTCAGTTCATTCATTTCATTCGTTTTAAAAGTTGTCATCAATATAGTCTGTAAAACGCACCAACCATCTGGAAAGCCTTTCCGGATAGTCATCCATCTGAAAAAGACAGTCCGTTTCCGGTGTCAGTAGCTTGTAAGTGACCGGAGTAAGGGCATAGACCTCCCGGTAGTCCGAATTCATATACTCCTTGACACACTCCGTCAGCGTATCACCAGTAGAATAGACCAGCATGACCTGGCTTTCCATTCCCACTGGGGGAAAATCGCATTCCTCTTCATAAGCCCAATCGTACTGGTAGCCTGTCAGGACCGGGCTTTCCGGAGTAATCAATGCCATGCCGTCCTCTATCAGTTCCAACAGCTTCAGCTCTTTTTCCTTTTTTGTCCGGTAATTCCGCACAGCCTCTTCCAAAGACTTGCAGAACGGTTTGCCCGACATCCGTCTGAGTGCTTTCATCCGTTTTCCAGACTGATAGGAATCCGCCAGTCGTCTGTTCGCCCTGATTTCCTTCGGGGAAGCATCGGAATCCCGGTTTCCCCAGTCTTCCAGCTCTTCTATGGCAAAGTCATAATAAAATGTCTCGGTAACATCGTACAGCCCGTGATGCCGGACAAATTGCCGGATGAATTCCCTGACAATGTCCTTCAATGGTACCGGAAGCCGTTCCGTAAAATCAACCGGAATCCAGAACAAAGCAGGTTCCGGCCAGTCGTGATGGCGGAACAGACAGAAATGCAGCCTTCCGCTTTTCTTTTCCAGATTGATACACTCCGGTACACACTCTTCCATAACTCTGTACAACTCGGTAATATTCAGGCGGGGGCACCCCCCTTTCCTGTATCGGAAAGGGAGTTTTATGCCCATAAGTTCCGCATATCTTGATGCCGACCGGTAGAGATAGTCAAAATTTTCCGGAGTCGTGAGATTGACCGGAGAATCATTATCCATATCCTGATGCCAATAATCCGGTGCAAGGGGTGTGATTCTACCGGTCAGAAAAGCATTGTGCTTCCCGGTGGCGGAAGTATCCTTCTTTTCCGTTCCGAGGTTCCCCTTCGGATGTGGGACGAACTTACTGAGAGAATAATCAGCCGTGCCAGTCCATCCTTGGCTTGTTCTGAAAGCTGTCTGCATGTTTCCTTATCCTTTTTTTTCTTGTTCATATCGCTTACCCTTTCACTCCGATGGTTGTCTTGAAGCGGTAAACCGCCTTGTCGTCCTCCCACTCAGGACCATGTACCGTTGCCGTGGTCAGTTCAGGGTAGGTCATGGAATAGAAGTCCATCACCTCGTTTACGGACAGTTCGCTGTTCGGATCATCCAACACGAGCTCCATGGAGTCCTTCTTAAATTTGAATACTCTCTGTAATCCTTTGATTTCAAGTGCCATATTATTTTTCTTTTATAGGGTTTAACAATATACCATATCCATTTGTGCCATATCCGTCATGCGGCATTCCTTCGGAAAGTCCGGATATTCCGCATAAGGGTCCTCCCTGAGCAGCTCCCGGTCATCCTCGTAATCCTTGTCGAAGTTATACATTGCAGCCTCCTGCACCGTTGCATACTGTGACGGAGCCGGTTGTTGTATCCAGCGATTGTCCGCCAATTGCGGTTGCGGCACCTGTACCGGTTGATGGAACTGGATGTCTTGCGGTTGTGGAGCAGCCTGCTGAGGAACCGGTTGCGGTGCAGGTTGCCTATATTGTACGGGCTGGACTTGCGGCTGTGCAACGGGTTGCGGAGCCGGGGCAGGCTGTTCGGGCATGAACATCGGAACTTGCTCTCCGCTCCGGTATTGTGGCGTCGGGGCTGCCATCAGTTGTGGAGCCGATTGCTGCAAGGATGGCTGTGGAGCAGTTACCGGCGGCTGTACCATGTCGAACAGACTTCCCTCGGATGCCTTCTTCTGCACTTCCGCCATTTTTTTGTCAATGTCCGTCTGTTTGTCCGGCTGTGCCAGTACCTTAGCCTGCCTGAGCCAGGTCAATGCTTCGGAATAATGCTTTCCTGCCGTGGCATCCTCAGCTTTCTTCAGCAGTTTTTCCATCTTTTCCCGTTTTTCACGGGCTTCCTTGGACTCCTTTTCCACCGTAGGCTTGGAGGTTTTGCTTTGTGAAACCGCCTGCTCTGCCTGCTTCTCGAACGATTCCAGGTTGGTAAGGATACCTTGCGCTTTCTGTACGGGTGCACCGACAGCCTGCAGGAATCCTGCATCCAGTTCTTCCGGCGTACCGTTCAGGATGAGCGGGACAATGCGTTCGCCGGCCTTTACTCCCGACCGTCTGGGAACGACGGCTACCGTCAGATTGTCGTTTACCCGTCTGATGTTGATACTCAGGTCTGTGCCTGTCGTAATCATTTGGTTGATTGCTTGAAAAAACATAATGGTAAAATTTAAAATGTTATACATAAGTTTCCTTGAAAAAATCCTTCAGGATTCTCTGCCTGTCCGGATTCGAGGCGATGCCTTTCAACGGTTCCAGATAGTAGCCGATACGTCTGGGTCCGTCTGTCGTACAGGGAGGCTGTCTTTTGACAGGTGTTGTCCGGTTTGTGGCAGGCCATGCAGCCGGCATGACCGGAGCCGAGGAGGTAAATGTGTAAGTTCTCATATCTTCTGCATTTAATGATTATACAAGTATGCCCATGACAATCAGGACAAGGATTGTTTTCAAGACAAAGGTGAATGTCCTGAAGGCGAGACGGACCAGTGTTCCGGACATAAGGAACAGGACAGACAGGTACACGGGAATGACGCCCTTGCAGTAAAGCAGGCATATTCCTGTAAGCAGAACCAGTGCGACCACTTGCCTGCAGATGTTTTCGATGAGTTTCAGTTTCATGTCTTTAAATTTTTAAGAATGAATAATCCCATCGGGATATGTTTTCCCGATTTTATAGGCCTCCGGCCCTTGGATTGCCTTTTTGCGCAAGGCTTGGCAAAAGAAAATACCGCAGCGAAGCAAGGATGATTTTCTTTTAGCCGACCAGCCCCTGAAAGGGGCCGCCTTGCGGCAAAAACGAGGCAATCCAAGACCTTTGCCGCTTAAAAGCGGAAAAACGTATCTTGTACATATATAAAAAAGAGGCACAGACCCCAGTCTGCACCTCTTCTGTTCCGTACCTTCCGCCCGGCCGTCTATATGGAACCATGCGGCCGTTCATCTTCCGAAAGTTTCCGGAAAATCTCACCGGTAACCTCATTTACCGTTTCCAATACGCCATCCAGAAATTCTTTCTGTGTGAGTTCTCCCCGTTCAATCCGTGCCAGCTCCGCTTCCCAGCCGGAGGTGAGGGAGGCGTCAGCCACTTTCATTCCGCGTACCGTTTCATATAAAAGAAGACCTTTTGGGGTCGGGATAATGTATTTGCCCGAATACCGGATATATTTACGCTCCAGAAGCGTACGGATGATATTCGTGCGCGTGGATGCGGTTCCCAGACCGGTCTTGTCCATATAGTCCGCCAGTTCCTCATCCGTATAAGGGGCAGCGGGCAGCGATTTCCTGTGTATAAGGCTGCATCCCGTTACCGGCAGCTTCTCCTCCCGAAAAAGTTCAGGGGATACGGGACAGAGGTCGTTGTCTTCCGCGACAAGCCGTTCCCTATGAAAGATACCGAGCCACCCCGCTTCCAAAATGCGGTATGTACGGATTCGGAACTTGCGTGCGGCACAGACCGCTTCAACTGTCGTATATTCCACCTTGCAGGGCGGCATGAACGTTTCAAGCATCCTGCCGACAACAAGGGTGTAAACCAGCCTTTCCTCCCTGTCCAGTTCCCCCGGCTGTATGCCGGTGATGACAATGGCATGATGCTCCGCCGTGTCCTGATTTCCGGTTACGCCTTTCCTTGCAGCAAGGTCGATCATACCGGCATATTGACGGAATTCCTTGCCGGACAGCAGCTTTTCCATAACCGGAGGCAACATGCCATACACATCTTCGGGCAGCAGACGGCTGGAAGTGCGCGGGCAGGAGAACAGTTTTTTCTCATACAGGCTTTGGGTAATTTCCTGCACCCGTATGGCTGTCAGGTTATGGTAACGGTTCGCATCCTTCTGAAGCCCGGTCAGGTTATAAAGGGCAGGTGCGGTGATTTCCTCAGTCCGGCTGTTGACCGCCGTGATACGGGCATATCCTGCCGCCTTGCAGTCCTCGTAAAGTTCCAGGGCATCCCGGCGGTTGCAGAAATCTTCCACATGCCGCATCTTTATTATCTTCCCGTTCTTGCAGAGGCTGACGAATACGGGCCAGCTGTCTGCAGGAATGTGATTTTCCCTTTCCCTGTACCGTCCGCTTATTGCTGCCAATACAGGGGTCTGTACCCTTCCAAGCGAGTTGTTCCCGAAACCGACCGCCTTGCAGACGGCATAGCTCGAATTGACTCCAAGAAGCCAGTCGGCCTTGTTGCGGCTGTCTGCCGCCAAAAACAAGTTGTCGAACAGGCTGCAGGGACGAAGGTTTTCCATTCCTTTGGCAATGGCTTCGTCCGTCAAGGAGGAGATCCACAGGCGGAGGCAAGGTTTCCTGCATCCCAAAAAACGATAAAGATACCGGAACAGCATTTCCCCCTCGCGGGAAGCGTCGGTTGCCGCAACAATGGTGTCACACGCATCGAACACCCCGGCTATCACCTTCAACTGGAGCACCGCATTGATGTCGGGATTCCATCCCGTGTCCGTCTTTACATGCCGTACCGTCAGAAAAGGAGGCGGCAGCAGGGGGAAGTTCTCCCGCTCCACCCATGCCGTACCGGTATCTTTCGGCATCGCCAGGGAAAGCATGTTGCCGTATGTCCATGTTACCATGTATCCGTTTCCGCTCATATATCCGTTCTCTTTTCTGTCAGCTCCCAAAACCCTTGCTATCTCTCTGCCCACATTGGGCTTGTCAGTCACTATCGCTATCATATTCTTTTTCCTTTTGATGTTCCGTACCGTCAGGAACGGCACGGAACGTGAGTTATACTTATTGTTTCCCGGTCAAACTGCCGCCTCCTCCTTCTGACGGAGACCGTTTATTTCCATAACCGGCCTGCCGTTGCCGTCGGGTACCAGCTTCAGCGTGGCATCCATTGTCAGGCTGAGGACCGAAATATGGAGTTTCAGCGGAACGATGCCCGTTTCCTTTCCTTGCAGCAACAGTTCCATGTTGCCTTCCGCTTCCAGTTGTTTCTTACTGATACCTGCGGCCTTCAGACCGTCCCAGTCGATATCTTCCGTCTTATAAATATGACGGGTATTCTGATCCGTATTCATACGATTCGTTTTTTTTAGGTTTGTATGATTGATTCTGTTTCTCTCCGGGCAGGTCTATACCGCCTGCGATGCACCCTTCTTCTGCTCCTGCTGCTGTCCCTGTGCGGTTTCCGTCTGTGCGGCACGGCGGGAAGTGTCCCTGCGGATGTCCGGATTTTCCTGAAAATACTGCAACTGCCCGGAATAGGGATTGACTTTCAGGTAGGAACTGAAGGTCTGCCCGTTGTTTTTCAGCCCTTCGACAAGCAAAGTCTTGCCATCCTGGAGGTTCGCTTTTTCCTGTGCCGTGAACACGTGCCCGTAAACCTCCGCCGGAATACGCGGTGCCTGCTGCTCGTTGAATCCGTTCGGCGTGCGTGAATACATCGTCCTGCCGGTATTCATATCCAGCTTGACGAACGAGGAGAATTCCTCCCCGTTGCGCCCGATCATGTTTTCCAGATAGACCGGCTGTCCCTTGCGCAGGGTTTCCCTGTCTTCGGCAGTCAGCTGCACGTTGCAGATTTCCTTTGGAATATAAATCTCTCCGGTTTCCGGATTGTGCCGCGTGTAGTTCGGGCGCCCCGTTACCTTGTCTATCGTTACAAAGGACGAGAAGGTGTCATTCCTGTTCCTGAACTTCATGTCTTCCACCAGGATGGTATGTCCTTCGCTGAGCATTTTTATCTGGGTGGGCGAGAGAGGCACGCCTCCGATGGAACGTTCGTTGAAAATCTGGTTTTTCGGAAAGATGAATTCCAGTCCCCTGCGCTCGGCACTGTACTGGAGCGTGGCATCGAATTCCTTGCCCGCTTTGGAAGTCATGCCCTCCACTTTGACAGGCTGTCCCTCCTTCAGCAGCCTGATCTCCTCTGCGGTAAGTTTGACCCCGCTCACTTCCTGCGGGATGTAAACGTGCTCCTGACGGACGGCAACCAGCTCGTTGGTGCTCTTGTCGATGGAAATCAGACAGGGGGTATATTCACTGCCGCGCAGATTGAGTTCCGCCACACGCCCCATGTTGCCGGTCTCACGCAGGTTCTTCTTGTCCT